>Ga0316208_1002579_pt1 | contig 14498 bp, 10 predicted proteins | sample 3monopyrite_MG_FD_204944 | JGI IMG/M metagenome (GOLD analysis project Ga0316208, IMG submission 204944) | Microbial mat bacterial communities from mineral coupon in-situ incubated in ocean water Damariscotta River, Maine, United States -... | ecosystem: Environmental > Aquatic > Marine >... | reverse complement strand
TAAACTCACCGTGTGCATCAAATTCAGAAATTATTGGCAGATCGCTATATAACAAATTCACTTTTTTCAATTTGGTAGCCGGCATAACCTTTGTAAATATATGATTCTCTGAACTATTCAAAAGTCCCATTGGATATGAGTTAGTTTCAGAACTAAAAAATAAAACATTTTCAATTCCTAATTTACTATTACATGTTAAAAGTGATAATTTAGTGTCATATATCATATTCACTTTCTCAGTTAAATCCCCATAAATTAAGGCATTAACAGAAGTTTCGATTTTTATATTATCATAGTCATCATAGTACAATTTTTTAAAAGTATTGTTAATATATTTATATTCTTCTTTATCCCTTTCATAGTCAATTTTATTTCCGTCTTTATCCCATTTTAATACTTCCCACTTTTTACCTCGATAGTTATTGAGTTTTCCTTTGAAATCGCGAAAACTATTAGATATATAATGTCCAGCATATATATTATTTAATAATTTGCCACTTTTAGATTCATATTGAAATACACGTTTCATTGACAAATCTAAAATCAAAAATTTGCTCCCGTCACTATTAAAATCAATGGACCTAATTCCAGTTAGTAACATGTCTTCTTTTTCTTCTAAAATAATATTTTTATTACTTGATAAAAGTATATTAGATTCAAAAATTAATAAAAAGAATAACATAATAAATATTTTCATTTGCTTTTCCTATAAAAAATTTAAAAAAGCTACTAAATATAATTATTTAGTAGCTATATAGCTTTACGGGTTGGTAGTAGATTCTACAGTGCCAGATCCTGAACCAACATAATTAGGATCACCAGAAACTTCATTGATGCCAAAAGATCTAAAAGTTTTGCCACCATTTATTATTATCCAACATAGTTGCTGGGGGTTATAATTACATGTAAATGAAATTGAAAGTACTTCGCCTGATGGTGTTATCACCCTAGAGTTCTCTAAATAGTCACCATTCATACCCTGCACATCAGGATTCCCTTGTAATTTCCAACTTTTCCCAGTTCCTGCATTTGTATCTACATAAGAATACAGTGAAACATACGCAATCAAACCTACCACAATTGTGGCTCCTATCAACATAAGTTTTTTCATAATAAAAAACTCCTAAATATTTTTAAAAAAGTAAATTAAATTTACCCTCAGATTACCAAGATAATGGGGTAATCAGCTATCACCATCTTGGCTTCCCTTATAGCTGGTTGGCAACATACAAAAAAAAAAAAAACACGCAAGCTTTTTTTTTATTTTTCTAAAATAATTTTCAACAATAAAATGATTATTTTTCCCATAATGATTCTACTTTGGTTTTTCTAACTACATAATTTTCGTCTTCTAAATCAAATGAATAAATATGTTTAAAGTCTTTGCTCAATGTGTAGGAATGGTACGTAGAAAGTGCTTTTACTTTTGTTTGCTTTAACAATTTTCCATTGGAAGCATCATATATTTGAAGCAATTCATAACTCCGTTTTTCGAAGTATTTTATTCTCAAAAATACATATAATTCATTATTATTATAATATAATTTATTTAATTTTACAGGGAAATGATCCCAAATAGCAAATTTAAAACCCTGTTTTTTTTTCTCAGACGATAATGTAGCATACTTTTCTTTATTGGATATCCCAATATCTGTCAATTTTATTTCTTTTTTTGTTTCAGTAAAAATTATTTTTTCGGTATATTGGTATGCGTAAATTAACTCCTTGCCTCTGAAAGTAAATTTAGGTTTTGAATCAACATCATATCCTATTGATTGCTCTGTAAAAAATTGAGGTAAAAACTCATAATTATCTATAAAAAATCCATTTTTATCATATCGGCTAATGGAAGGCAAGTCTATCATTGTAGTATCTGCCTTTGTGTTATTTACTGTTTTAACATAGATTATATCTTTGAAATCCGTCATAATTTTTTGTGCGAATGCTCTTCTGTTATTTTCAATAATTGTAACATTTTTTATATTCATATTTTTATCTAATTCAATCAAACCAGAACTAACATCAATTTGCAACTCATTGCCATTCATATCTTTAACAACTGCATAAAATACAGCTCCTAACATTATATCGTCATTATAGTTAAAATAACTGACATTTATGTAGTTTTTTAAATTTTTGATTAAGCTTTCCTTCCCAATCTCAACCAATTCAATCCTGTCTATATACTCCCAATTTTTGAAATCCCAAGTATAAGGTTCTTTTCCGCTGTAAGCAAGAGAATCAGATAAAAAAATACCAACATTAAAAGAATTAATTAATTTTCCTGTTTTGGCACTGTACAAATAAACTGATTTAGAACTCCTGTCCATAATTAATAATTTTTCAGATGTCATATTAATTTCTATTGATATGGCACCAGTTAGTATTATATCATCATTTTCTTCTAAAACAATTTTCTGATTGTTTATACCAAATAATTGAGTAAAGCTAAATAAACAAGTTAATAATATTATTTTCATTATTATTATTTTTTAAATTTAAAAAAATCGAGCATATTTAAGAATATGCTCAATATACTTAATTCCCTGTTGGAATTTCTGTAAATGTTCCTGAGCCTGCATTTGATACGTCGGGATCGTAAGGAACTATGTTCACTAAATGAATAATGAGATTACCATTAGGAAGTAATTCCCAACATTTTCGGTCAGCTGGTTCACAGTAATATGAAATCCATTCATTACCGTTCTGATCCTCACCACTGCCTGTCATAAAAAATTTTCCATTCATTTTTGTATTTCCGTTACTATCTGTCTACTTATTAGCATTTAAAATAGTAAAAGCGAGTAACACAACCACAATTGTGGCTCCTATCATCATAAGTTTTTTCATAATAAAAAACTCCTAAATATTTTTAAAATGTAAATTAAATTTACCCTCATGTTACCAAGATAATGAGGTAATCAGCTATCTCCATCTTGGCTTCCCTTATAGCTGGTTGGCAACATACAAAAAAAAAAAAAAACACGCAAGCTTTTTTTATTTTTTTAAAAAATAATTTTCAACAATAAATCTGCTTTGAGTTATAATATGGGAAATAATACTGAAAATTGACTTATATTATAGATATTAATTATTATAAATAAAAAAATATTAATCTGCATTTAAGATTTAAAAATTAAATATGATGTTCGATGAAAAAATATTGCATAGATTGTCTGGTTGTAGAAATGTATCTATTCTCACTGGGGCAGGCGTTTCTGCCGAAAGTGGTATTGCAACTTTTCGGGACCCCGATGGGCTTTGGTCAAAGTTTAACCCTGCAGAGTTAGCAAGCGTAGATGGATTTATTGCAAATACAGAACTGGTCTGGTCGTGGTATAGGTATAGAGTCGAAATAATTGAAAATGCGAAGCCAAATGATGGACACTATGCAATAGCAAAAATGCAATCTTTATTCTATAATTTTGATTTGATTACACAGAATGTAGATAGATTGCACCAAAGAGCAGGCTCAAAAGATGTGATAGAACTACACGGAAACATAATTAATAATCATTGTTTCGAATGTAAGATGAATTTTGATGGTGAGACTGCTTTGCCAGAGGGACAATTGCCTTTATGTGGTAATTGTGGTGGCAGAATTAGACCTGATGTAATTTGGTTTGGCGAGCAATTACCACCAAAGGCAATAAAACATGCGGAGCATTCTGCCGAAAATTCAGATGTCTTTTTCAGTGTTGGAACATCAGGCGAAGTCTATCCAGCAGCAAGTTTACCAATTATTGCAAAACAAAAAGGTGCCTTGGTCGTTGAAGTAAATCCTAGGACTACTTCAATTAGTAATTTTATGGATTATTGTATTAGAGAAACGTCGGCTATTGCTTTTCCAAAGTTATTAGAAGAGTTCGGACGGTATTTAGAATGAAGAAATTTAATATTGGGATTTAGTAAGAGAAGGAATATGTATGATATTTGGCATTGGTACAGACTTGGTAGAAGTAGATAGGATCAAAAAATCTATTGATAATTATGGAGAGCGTTTTCTAAAAAGGATTTTTACTCAATATGAGATTGACTATTGCGAGATATATAAGGAAAATAGATATTTGCACTATGCCGCCAGATTTGCTGCAAAAGAGTCATTTAGCAAGGCAATTGGTACTGGGATTACAAAAGGATTTAAGTTCAAAGAAGTTGGAGTAAAAAATGAGAAATCGGGCAAACCAAATATAATTTTAGAAGGATTGATGAAAGAGAAGTATGAGAGTTATAACACTACTGTAAGCCTTTCCCATACTGATAATAATGCTATTGCAATGGTCATAATTGAGGATTGAATTGAAAATACTATTGTTTATATTGATAAGTACAAATTTATTATACTCCGCTTCTTCTATAAAGTATTCAGCAGAGATACAAGCCAAGATATCTCCTTTTGCTTATAAAATATTAGAGTTATTGGAAGAAAAAAAGTTTGATGAAGTTAGAAGTGAATTTGTATGTTCTGAAATCAATAAACAATCTTATATTAGCTGTTTGATTAGGGTTGAAAGTGATACAAAAGAGGAAATTTTATTAGAAAAAGATGTATTAATTTCTACTCAAGCAGGAAATATTTGGTCGGTATTAATTCCATTTAAAACATTTCGAAAGGTATTGTCAATTAGAAATATAAATTATGTTCAAATTGATAAACCATTTTCATACCATTTAGATGAAGTGAATAAAATATTAAATACTGAAGAGATACATTTTGCCGAGCAAATTAGTCAGCGATATACAGGAAAGGGAGTAATAATAGGAGTAATAGATTTCGGATTTGATTTAAACCATACATTTTTTAAAGACGAAAATGGAAACACAAGAATAAAAAAGATTTGGATACAATATGTAGATGAAAATAATAGACCTCCCAGTGGGTTTAAATATGGTCATGAAGTATTTCCTAAAGATTTTGATATAGTAAAAACAGATTCTCGAAATGCCTCACATGGTTCCCACGTAACAGGTATTGCAACGGGGAGCTATATGCAGGGCATAGAAGCTTATAATGGCATTGCACCAGAATCAGAAATAGTAATGGTAACTCCCAATATAACAAGCAAAGAATTAAACGAAACAAATGCTTCATCAATCTTAGATGGAATAAAGTACATATTTGATTATGCAAATTCCAAGGGAAAGTCAGCTGTTATAAATATAAGTCTTGGAACTTCTATCGGACCACATGACGGAACGGCTTTATTTGACCAAGCTTGTGGAAATTTAATATCCAATAATTATGGTAATATATTGGTAACCTCTGCAGGAAATGATGGAATGACAAATTTTGTTTATCAGAAAGATATATCTGAACCTGCACAATTATTATTTAAAGGGTATGATTTGCTTGGTTTTGATTCAGATTTGTACTTAGATCTTTGGGGAGAAGAGGGATCAAATTTTTGTGTTGAGTTGGGTGTAATTCAAGGGGAGTCTATCGAATGGGGTAATAAATTTTGCACAACTACTCCAGGTAATTATAAAGGGATAAATATTGGTTTTAGTTCAAAAAGGATTAGAGCAGGTCTAAGTATAGCAGAGTATTCTTTTAACCAAAAGCCAAGAATTTTTATAAATTATTTATTAAGTTATCTCACAAAAGGCACAATTAGAATAACCAATGCAACAGGTAAAGTATATATTTGGAATTGTGGGCTTGGAGGTTCGACGTCACTTGAGTTTTTAGATTCTGAAGGATTTAATTCTGCTAATAATTATAATTCGATTGCTGAGATTGGAGGTAATTCTGAGAATTTTATTACGGTTGGTTCATATAATTCTAGAGTAAACGAAGACTTAATTGTCTATGGAGACTTGTTTTTTATTTCTAACTTTTCATCTTTGGGTAATACTATAGATGGTAGATTGAAACCCGAAATCCTTGCTCCAGGTTCTTCAATAATATCATCATATAATAAAAATCAGATTGATTTTTCTGATTTAAAAATTGAGAAATTCGACCAAAAAGGCTTCCCCTTTGGCTATATGTCTGGTACTTCGATGTCGACACCTGTAATTACAGGTTTAATAGCATTAATGCTGGAGGCAAATCCGCTATTGGAAGTTAGTGATATAAGGAATATATTAGCTAATACATCATTAAATGATCAATATACTTTATTAGCTGAGGCAAGGCAAATAGGCAATGGTAAGGTTGACTTATTTAATTCGATTAAAAATGCACAAGAGTTAGAAAAACAGCCAAATGGATTATTGTATCCAAATCCATTTTCTAATAAAGTAAATTATAGTGTGTCTGTATTGGATTCAATAGAAAGTGTAAAGTATGAGATATATAATAATCTTGGTTCTTTGATAGAATCAGATGAAATAGGTACAAAAAACAGTAATATAATAAACATAAACACCTCTAAATTTGCAGATGGTTTGTATTTAATTAGAATTAAAGAAACTTATATTGACGGTTCGGTAGTTAGGAGTGAATTTCTTTCAATGAAAAACCAATAATTTTTTGCTTAAATGATGTCTATACAATGTTTGTATTTTAATTATTCTTACTAAGGCATAATAATTGATATATAATTCAAATTAGTGAAATTTTATCGAGTTTTTTAAATGAAATATATTTTAGCTTGTATAGTAACTATTATACTAACATCGAATATATCTTATTCTCAGTCATTTAGCAGAAATGATGTAGCCATAAATCTTGCTTCTACTTATATGGAAGCTAATAGTGGTATATGGATGACAGGTGGATTAAGCTATGAGTTTATATTCAAAACTGACCCAAAAATTGGTTTGGGATTTATTAGTGATTTTATAAACGAGAATAATTTAATAATAAATGGAATGCTGGCTATATATATGCATCCTATGAAAAATATGCGTGTATATTTGGGTTCTGGAATTTCTTATGTTGATGTGGGAGTCGCACCACTTGGAACAGGTGTATCAGAATTAGATCAGTTCGGAAAACAAGTTAACATACTAACCAGAATTGGAATTGACTATAATTTCAAAGTTGGAGTATTAAATTTAAGACCTAATATTGCTTTTAATTTATTAAAAGATGAATACAGTATTTTATTTGGGGTTATGACTGGGGTAAATTTTTAAGTTTTTCTTTGTTTTTATCTATTTTTAATATATTTAATTGATGCTAATGAAGGTAAATAAATTAATTTATAATATTATGGAGTAACCATAAACTTATTAATATCAGATTTAGTATTTTTACCATTATCATCAATTTGGACAACTCTATAAATATATACTCCTGGATTTATAAATTTTCCATTTCCTTCTCTGAAATCCCAACGGACTCCACCATTACCATCACGCTCTTGGAGTGTAATTAATAAATCTGATTCTAATGTATATATCTCTACATCAGCACTTGTAGGCAAATTAGCAAAAGTCATAAATTCATCTTCTTTGATACTTGCTGGGCTTGGGAATACATTTGAATTAAAGGCATTATCAGCTGAAATAGTAAAACCCAAGGATCTTCCAATGCCAGTGCTTATATTTTTATCAACTTTTGATAAAATGTTCGATACGCTAAGAACATAATTATAGCCTTTGCCGAAAGTAAATACTTCTTGATTTAGAAATATTTCTACTGTTTTCGAGTCGATGAATATTATATTTTGGATAATTCCATAAGGAAATAACTTATAATTAGCCAAATCAAGAGCTGAGTTGTCAACTTCTTCTGAAAATTCTAAAGATATGCTAAGGTTTTCTTTAATCACCTTCAGTTTTGTTAAGAATATCCCTTGTTCGTTTTCACCTCTTTTGTCCTTTAAAGATAGTGTGGTTTCAATAGTTGGTGAATTATAAATATCTTTAATTTTTGAAATAGTAATTTTACTACTTGGATTAATATTATTATTAAAATTTAGGAATAGATATTTGCCATTTGCAATAGAAATGTTAGGTATATACCTACTATCTTCAATTTTTAACTTAGCAGAATAATTTTGGATAATACCATTTTTTAGTCTTCCATCAAAAGTGATTTTTATTCTTTTATTAGTAGTTAATTCTGCCATAATTGGTTTATACAAGTCGTGAGTATATACATCTACCAAATCTAAGAAATTACTGGCATCAGAAGTATCTTTTTTGCTATTTTCTGCAGCAAGAAAAAATGTATAAGATTTATTGTTTTCTAATTCTGGTACTTCGACCTGAGTAGATTCGGTTGAACCTATAAAGTTACCAATATTACCCTCTACTAATCCAATTAAGTATTTATCAGCGTCATTTACTTTTTCCCATGCTAATAAAGCACTATTAGGTCCTGTTGCATATCCACTAAAATTAGTTGGCGTTTCTGGTTTTGAATTAAGCTCCTCAAACTCATAAAAATTTGTTTGTTGAGTTAAAAAATTTGTAAATCCAAATTCATTAACTCCATTATCGTCAAAATCATAAATCAAAGAGCTATTTGCAATCGTCATTGGGAAAAACCACTTAGCCTCTAATTTATTAGTAATAACATTCCAATTGAAAACATATAAGTTAGGGAACACAGAAACAATAATTTCGTCGCTTGAGTTATTATCAATATTACCAGCATTCAAACCATTTCTAAATGAGAGTTGTATGCTTGGGATATATCCCTCTCGCACTCCCCATATTTTTTGTTCAGCAATTTTTATTAACTCATAATCAATGTAATTAAATACTTCGATTAGCCAGATATTATCATTATCAGTTGTTTTACCAAAAAGAGATTGATTGCCATTTGTCATTAGAATAAAATCTTCGATACCATCAGAATTAATATCGCCTTTATCTAAATATGTCATATTTACTTCGGAACGAAAATTAGTATCAACATACCTTAATTCCATTTTATCATTTATGAATTCATAAATGAAAATTTGACCGGCACTATTGCCAAATATCAAGTCATTTATTCCATTATTATCAAAATCACCTGCAATTGCCCCCCGTCTAACTCTGATTGAAGAATATTCAAAAGGTAGTTTGCATTCCGCAAAATTAATAAATTCTTCATTTTCATATTTTAAAAGTGAATATTGATTCTCATTATTTATAATTATTTCTTTTGTATTGTCTCCATCAAAATCGAAGGTGCCTTCTACCCACTGATAATCACTTATAGGCGTTTCATATATTTTATCATCAAAAATTGACCTTGTATTTTTATAAATATAAGCAGTTTTTCTCGCTGTTGTAATCAACTCCTCTTGACCATCTCCTGTAACATCAGAGAAATTCATAGGGATTTGAACTTCATTCATATTTTTGTAAATATTAAATGTTGTGTCGTCAAATCTGTAAATGAGTAAAGAGTCAATAAATAGATTAGATAAATCTGAGAATGCCACATATTTTTCTCCATCTTTTTCGAAAACATCATTCATTAAATAAGACATCGGAAAAGAGTATGGTTTTACTTTATAAGAATTTTTTTGGATACCGCTTGCTTTCCGTGTAAATGTAAATTCTTTACTTTCGATTATTTCTTTAATGTTATCATTATTCTCATATTTTCTGTTGATAAGATATAGCTTGCATTCAATTTCAATTCCAGCAGGTATTTCTTCACCAATTTGGAATATATGACCTAATTTGGACTTATCATAATTAAATTGTGTGAATACTTCTCCATTAAGCGGATTAGTATATTGTAATTCTAACCTTGCTTTTTTGTTCATCAAAACAGAAATAAGAACTAAATTATTATCATTAAAATAAGCATTATTGACGGTCATATTTTCTATTTTTATATTAGATTCATTAGAAAATATTTCAAAAACAAATCTTTTTTCAAGCACTTTATTATTTTTCAAATAAATTTTAATTCTACAAGTGTAGATTGTGTCTTGAAGCTCTTTAGTTGAGATTTTAAGGATTTCTTCGTTTAAATATGCTCTATCAAAATCTGAATTATTATAGTCAATTTTATCCCATTTCATTGATTTGATAAGTTCTTTATCTTGCTTGAAAATATCTTTCTTTTCTATATTTAGCTTCTCGGCTATAGTGGTAGAGTCCTTACTTGACAATTTATCAGGAAGAATACCTTTTCCAAGCAGCACTTCAAAATTGTTTATCAATGGCGTTTGTATAGTTCCAAACACAGTAATTGAATCTATAATATCTTTATTAATAAATTCTTCGTGTGTGGGTGTGATTATTTCAAAAGCACCTTCATATATATTATCAAGAGCATTGCCAATATCAAGCTGCCCAGCACCATGATAAATATCCCAGTTTGGCGTTCCTATATCAAAAGCTGATACTTGCAAGATATTTTTTATTGATTGATTGGACAAACTGGAATCTTTTGCTAACAATAGAGCTGCAGCAGCACTAACATAAGGTGCTGCAAAAGATGTACCTGATGCTTCAGTGTAATCGTTGTTATCCATGCTTGTAGTCAATATTTTGTCTCCAGGAGCAACTATATCTATAAATGAACCATAGTTACTATTTCCACTTCTTCTTTGATTTTGGGTACTGTTCCCAACAGACATAACTTCAAGATAATCAGAAGGATAGTGAGGAAAGAATAAGTTTGAATTACCAGCTGATGCAATAAGTACACATCCTTTTGAATAAGCAAATTTTATAGCTGCAAGCATAATAGGAGATTTATACTTTTCTCCAAAACTCATATTAATAATCTTTGCACCATTTTGAGCAGCATAAATAATTGAATTTGCCACGTCGTCAGCTTCGCCATTGCCCTGGATGTCAAAAGCTCTTAGCACCATAATTTTAGAATTATAAGCCAAACCAGAAATTCCTGTCTTATTATTATGCTTTGCAGCAATTATCCCGCTGACTTTAGTTCCGTGTCCAAGTTCATCTTGAGGATTCGCATCTATACCGCTCCAATCACCCAAATTCATTAAAGATTGGTCAACGAAATCAAAGCCTATAATATCGTCAGCGAAGCCATTATTATCATTGTCAATACCATCTAAATCACCTTTAACACCTTCAAATTCTATTTTGTTAGACCAATTATCAAACTTTCCATTATTATTTATATCTTCATCGGAGTTTACCCAAAATTGACCGTCAAATTCATCGTGCAAATAGTCTATTCCTGTATCAATTATAGCAATTATAATATCTTCCCCAGATGAGTTTTCCCATGCCTTATTCGCATTAATAGCATCTAATGCCCATTGCTCATTGATTAAAGGATCATTAGATGAAGATTCAATTTTATAGATATAATTTTTTTCAATTTCAACTTTGTATCCTTGCTTTTCTATTATTTTTACTATTCTTTGGTCTGAAATATTATAATAATTTGAAAATAAAAATAGTTCATTTGATAATGAACTATTTTTATTTTTAGTAATTGCATTATCATTTCTAAAAAATTGAATGCTTGGTTTAATTTTAAAATCACTTAATAATTTTACATCAATATTTTTATCTGTTTTAATAATAAAGTTGCTAGCGTAAGAATCATTAGATATAATTGTAATTAAAATCAAAGCTCTAAGGACAAAAGTTAAAATATTTTTCATTTATTGAATTCTGTTAGATATGTATGATATTTTATAAAGGAAAGTTTAAGTCGCTAAATTATTGTTTCAAAATTTATAATATTAATTATTTGTTTGTTATTAAAAATTTATCTTATTAGGTATTACCATATCAATAAAAGAGTAGTAGAAAACATTTAAAATAATTATACGTTAGATGAAATCAGAATAGTTATTTTTGTAAAATGTAATTTTTAAAGGAATAATATGCTTACTCTCTCGGAAGAATTATTATTACTCGGCGTCCACGATGAAAAAGGCTCATTAATATTTGTTGCCAGTTCTGCTTTGCCTTATGGTTTGGCGGCGGCGTTAATTGAAGATTTGAAAGAACAAAATAAGATTATTATCAAAGATAATGACATTATTCTTAAAGATTATTCGCCCACTCAATTTGAATTTTTAGATTATGCATTGCTTAAAATAAAAAGCAAAGTAAAAGTAAAAAATATTGCTTTTTGGATTAAGACATTTGCCTTAGACGGAAAATCCATTAAAGAAAAAATTTTAGATAAGTTAGTTAAAGATAATATATTGCAAGAAGAGAAACAAAAGTTTTTATGGCTTATTAAATTCAATAGATACCCCACATTGAATCCAATTCCGGAGCTTGAAACAAGAGACTTTATTCATAAATCGGTATTGATGAATATAACTCCAGATGACAAGTTAAAAACACTGATTGCCCTGATGTATGACTGCAAACTTCTCAATGAAGTGTTCCCAAAAGAAAATCGCTCACTTGCAAAAAAAAATATTTTACCTATGATTAAAGATTTGGAAATATCAAATGAATTAAACGAAGTACTCAGACAGATGGCAATGGTTAGAGCCACGAATACTTCTACAAATACTTTTAATAGTTGAATAAAATAAAATATGATTTTCATAAAGGTATTAGAATATCAATTGTTAAACCTGTATTCATTGAATATAAATTATTATTAATTTTCTTCATAATTAATAAAAAAATCTAAATGCAAATTCCTTATTTTTGTAAAACAATATTTATAAAAAATACATCAATAAATAATAAATTATTAATCAATATGTACGAAAATAACTTAGAATTTGCTTTAAATAAAGATCGGAATGACTCGATTGCCCTATATAGAGATAAGTTTTTTATGCCAAAACAGGGAAACGGAAATGAGTTTATTTACTTTACTGGCAACTCTCTTGGTCTTCAGCCTAAATCTGTCCGAAAATATATAGAGCAAGAGTTAAAAGATTGGGAGACTATGGGAGTTGAGGGACATTTTAATGCAAAAAATCCGTGGATGTTTTATCACGAATTTCTTACTGATAAAATGGCTCGAATTGTTGGGGGTTTGCCATCGGAAGTTGTTGTAATGAATACTTTAACAGTTAATTTGCATTTAATGATGGTTTCATTTTATACTCCAACAAAAGTTAAAAATAAAATATTGATTGAGAAGAACGCTTTCCCTTCGGACCAATATGCGATTAAATCACAAATAGAATTTCACGGTTTTAACCCAGCAGAATGTTTGGTAGAAATCGAAGCAAAAGAGGGTGAAACTTATATAAGAACTGAGGATATTTTGCAGTTGATAGATAAGGAGGGCGATTCTATTGCTTTGATTATGTTAGGTGGAGTAAATTATTATACAGGTCAAGCATTTGATATGCAGGCAATCACAGAAGCCGGTCATAAAAAATCTTGTAGAGTTGGCTTTGATTTGGCTCATGGAGCAGGAAATCTTCTTTTAGATCTGCATAATTGGAATGTTGATTTTGCAGTTTGGTGTACTTATAAATATCTGAATTCAGGACCAGGTGGTATATCAGGCTGTTTTGTGCATAAGAAGCATGCTGATAATTCAAGTTTACCTCGTTTTGCGGGTTGGTGGGGGCATAATAAGGCAAGAAGGTTTTTAATGGAAGACGAGTATTTACCAATAAGTGGAGCTGAGGGTTGGCAATTAAGTAATGCCCCAATATTGCCAATGGCTTCTTTATTGGCTTCATTGGATATTTTTGATGAAGTCGGAATGGAAAAACTTAATAAAAAAAGCAGTGATTTGACATCGTATTTAGAGTACTTATTGCTTGAAATAAATGACCGAAGAATTAGTATTATTACACCAAGCGATAAAAATCAAAGGGGTTGCCAACTATCAATCCGAGTAAAAGATTCAGGTAAATCATTGTTTGACAAAATAACAGAACAGGGTGTGATTGCCGACTGGAGAGAACCAGATGTAATTAGAGTTGCTCCAGTACCGCTTTATAACTCTTATACCGATGTATTTCGATTTGTTGAGATATTGAGTGAAATATTGGAAAATAATATAAATAGTAGTTAGCCCAAGTTTTAATTATAAAAAAATTATTATATTTGATTAAAGTAATCTATTATTTTCCAAAAAGTTGCTTTAGAAACCCAAATATACTTAGAAAAAGAGTATCATTTTAAAAACAAACAGTAATTATGAAGAATAAAAAAGTAATAATAATCGGCGCAGGTCTTGTTGGCTCACTTTGGGGAGTTTATATGTCCAAAGCTGGTTATAATGTAACAATTTATGAAGCAAGAAATGATATACGTAAAGCGGATATTTCAGCTGGCAAATCAATTAATTTAGCACTTTCTAATCGTGGCTGGAAAGCCCTTGAAACAGTAGGTGTAGCAGATGATGTTCGCAAAATTGCTATACCAATGTATGGCAGAACAATGCACGGATTAGATGGAGGATTATCATATCAGCCATACGGAAAGGAAGGCGAAGCAATTTACTCTGTTTCAAGAGGTGGGATTAATGCAAAAATGATGGATATTGCCGAACAAAAAGGTAATGCACAAATTTATTATAATCATAGCTGTATCGGAGTAGATTTGTTCGAAGGTGTAGTAAACCTAAAAAATACTGATACTGGCGAAATTATAGAAGATAAAGCAGACTTGATATTTGGAGCTGATGGTGCTTTTTCATCTGTTAGACATAATGCAATGCAAAAGCAAAA
>Ga0316208_1002578_pt1 | contig 14505 bp, 15 predicted proteins | sample 3monopyrite_MG_FD_204944 | JGI IMG/M metagenome (GOLD analysis project Ga0316208, IMG submission 204944) | Microbial mat bacterial communities from mineral coupon in-situ incubated in ocean water Damariscotta River, Maine, United States -... | ecosystem: Environmental > Aquatic > Marine >... | reverse complement strand
CATGTTTCCCAGTCCGGTGCTTGTCCGGGTTTCAGGCCTGACCAAGGCATTTGGCCAAGTGCGCTGGTAGAGCGGAACAAGACGTTCGTCCGTCTCAATGATCAGCTTTTGGGCTTGGTCGGCTAGATCGTGGTAGACGGTTGAGAAACGAATATCGTCACCAAGGCCCTGTTCCCTCCAAACAAAAAGCGTTTTATCGCTGATGTCTTCGCCTTCCCATATCAGGCCAGGAAAAGGCCGATGGGGGGCTCGCTGTTTGCTGGTGAAGCCATATCCGAAAAGACTCCAGCCTTCGTCCAAACGGCCAACAGACAGTAGCGCGAGCGCCAGGTTCCAGTAGGCCATATCCATTTTTGGCTTGAGATTGAGCGCAATCTCATAGGCGCGAAGCGCCTCGTCAGGTCGGCCAATTGTCTGCAGGACAGACCCAAGATTCACATAGGCCTCGGCGAAGTTAGGCGAAATTTCAATGGCTTTTTGGAATGCGGCAAAAGCATCTTCATTCATTGCCTGTGCGCTTAGAACCCGGCCAAGTGTGCAATAGGCTTCGGCATATTCTGGACGTATAGCCAGGGCCTGATCCACTAGATCGACTGATTTCTGATGGTCTTCCCGGTCAAGGGCGAGGTTGGCAAGATTTACGTAGGCTTCTGCACAGTTTGGATCAATTTCAATCGCCCGGTTTAGCTTCTCTTCAGCTTCGTCCTGGCGGTTTAGGTCTTTTAGGATGCCGCCGAGGTTGCAGAGTATGCTGATATTGTTGGGTTCCAGACGTTCTGCAATTAAAAAGTGCTGCACCGCTTTTTCTGGGTGCCCGTCTTCGCGCAACGCGTTGCCATATTCTAGCTGAAACAGTGCGTCGTCTGGACGAAGTTCAACCGCCCGTGCTACCGCCTCAAGCGATTCCTCGCTACTATTCAGGGACCGGAGTGCGCGCGATCTGTTCTTGTGTGCAAGCGAGTCTGCAGGAGATAAAGCCAGCACTGCATTATAACACTCGAGAGCGGATGCAAAATCATCACGTTGGAACAGCAAATTGCCTAGATTTAACAGGGCCTTGAGGTTTTCTCGGTCCGTTTCTATTGCCTGGCGGTAGCAGGCTTCTGCTTCACCAATCCGACCTTCTGCCTCATAAACAAGTGCCAGGTTAAAGTGGGCGTCTGAAAAAGCAGGGTCCGCCTGCAGCGCCTTACGGATCCATTCAACGGCTTTATCATTGTGTCCGGCCTGATGCGCGAGGACACCCATAAGGTGTAGCGCGCCTGCGTGGGAGGGATCGGCGGTTAGAATTTTGCTGTAGCGTTTTTCCGCCTGCTCGTGTCGGCCCTTTTTGTGCAGCCGGACCGCCTGTTTCATGGTTCGGTCAATATCTAGACCGTGCGCTTGAACAGGTTGAGGCGTGGAGCTCATGGGCCTGCGATCCTTGCTGGTTATGTACTCTGGGTCAGAGACCGGTTTCGTTCCCTTAGAAGTCTCAAATTAGGGTTAGCAGAGCGTTAACACATGATGTGCATGACGCGGAAACAATGGTGTTGGGTACGGTGATGGAGCACCAGTCAGTCTTTGAACAATAGAAACTGTAAGCCTTAGATGCTGGCGTCGAGAGAGAGCGGCGTTCCGCCACGGCGCGATTGTGTCATGGCGCCACTATTGCCATACCCTGTTTGTGGAGCCCGTCTTTGGGCAGCCAGTCCAGCAACAGCTTTTACAAGACCGTCAGAGACAGACTTAGCTGCTGCGAGTAGTTTGCTGCTTTCATCAGATTGTTGGTGTAAGGCATTCATAACTGCCTTGAGGTGCGATACGCGCTCAGCGGGTGCCCGGTCGACAAGATGCGGTGCTTTCTTCAGAGCCGAGACCTGCAGCGCTAACTCGTTGGCAAGGCGCGTCTTTTCCTCATGGAACTCAGAGACTTTTTTCAGATCCTGGCTTTTCAGAACCTCAGATTCTGCGCTGAGGACTTCCTTCAGGCGGGTCGCGAGAACTGTCATCCGGTCCACCATTTCCAGTGGAGTTTGGGCATTTACCTTAGGTTGCCGGCGAGGGGTCATTGAGAGGCCTCCTGAATTTTGAGTATTTCTTTGAACACAGAGTCCGCGATGCCAACACCGCCGGATTGGCTCATGGCCCCGGCATATTCCTGGTTGAGGAGCGAGCGAAACACAGTTTCGCCGTGGCCGCCGCCAAAGGGCCCATCTGTTTCCATGCCAGAAAACATGGAATCGACGAAATTGGCGAGGAAATGCGCCTCGAAGCTCTCTGCGGCCTCGCGGGCTTGCGAGGCGTTTTGAGTTGTTTTTTGCGCGTTTGTCGACGCGCGATCGGCTTCAGCGATTTGGCTCGTGAGACGAAAGGGGGAGGCAAATGCAGCTTCTGTGGCCATCAGAGCACCTCGATTTCCGCCTGCAGAGCACCGGCAGCCTTGATGGATTGAAGGATCGTGATCATGTCGCGCGGGCTGACGCCCAGAGCGTTCAGTCCATCGACAAGCACCTGCAGCGAGACGGAACCGTCGAGAACAGCCAACCGGCGCTCAGCGCCGTCTTGCACACCCACATCAGTGCGGGGAACGACGACTGTGTCACCTGTTTCAGCAAACGGGTTCGGCTGGCTTACCTGCGGGGTTTCGGTCACGGAAATCGTCAGGTTTCCTTGCGCAATGGCGACCTGGCTCACCCTCACATCACGTCCCATGACGATCACGCCTGATGATTCATCGATAACGACACGGGCAGGGGTGTCGGGTTCGACACGGAGCTGTTCAATATCTGTCAGGAGATCTACCGCCGTACCGCGATAGTTGGCGGGAATGGTGAGTTCCACAGTGGTGGGATTCTGAGCGGTTGCTGTCGATCGACCTAGAAAGGCGTTGATGGCAGAGGCGATCCGGCGGGCTGTTGTAAGGTCCGGGTTCCGAAGAGCCAGGCGCAACAGACCAAGATCGGCCATTTCGAACTTGATTTCCCGCTCCACAATCGCACCGTTGGAGATACGGCCATTCGTTGGCACGCCACGGGTGACAGAGGCCGCATCGCCACCTGCACTGAAACCTCCGACTGCTACGGGGCCCTGAGAAACAGCATAAACTTCACCGTCCGCCCCCATGAGAGGCGTAACCAGCAAAGTACCTCCCTGCAGGCTCTCTGAGTCGCCAAGGGCGCTGACTGTCACGTCGATCCGTGTGCCTTGCGGGGCAAAGGCCGGCAGATTTGCCGTGACCATGACAGCGGCGACATTGTCTGTTTTGATGTCTGTATCACGGATGTTTACGCCCAAGCGTTCCAGCATTGAAGTTAAGCTCTGTTGCGTGAATGGTGTCCTGATGAGGGTGTCGCCTGTGCCGTCAAGGCCCACGACCAAGCCATACCCGATCAATTGGTTTTCCCGAATGCCTTCAACGTCAGCAATGTCTTTAATGCGTGAGGTTGCCTCCGCGCTGGAGGGCAGCAGCAACCCTGAGGTCACCAAAAGGGCGCCAACCAAGCTCAGCAGGGCTGGGCGGCTCTTGGAAATCCATTTGATGATCGAACGCATGCGTTTGGCCTTTGTCTCAATATCCGGGCGCACGTGTGCCCGTGTTCTTGGGTCTTCTCTAGCGAACATTGTGCCATGCTGGATCTTGGCGAAAGACTTTCATAGGCCCTTGATATATATGGAGAAAATATCTCCCTACCTTTGTGGTTCTGGCGGGTTCGGTCACTGCAACCGGCACTGATTGCCGCTTGTGCGGCAGAGTTTGCCGGGCGTTTTATGCTTAACGTACTGTTAAGTGCCCAGCCTGCATTCTACGGCCTGCAAGGACAGCCATAGGTCGTCAGACCCTGCTTTGTGGGTGTGAATGGAGAGCGTTATGAAGATCGTTTCATCACAGCGCCCAGCGCCATCAAAAGGACCGGCCAAAAAGGCAGGTCCTGGCGCTACAGGCGCGGTATTTTCGCCAGATTTTGGGTCCGGCGGAGCTCAGGCTGGTCAGGCTGCCGGTGGGGTCTCGTCGCTAACATCCATTCATTCTCTTTTGGCTGTTCAAGGTGTCGATGCCCCAGACGATTCAATGACTGGCCGACGACGGGCCATCGAAAATGCCTCAGAAACGCTTGATATTTTGGACGACCTTAAACTCGGTTTGCTGGCAGGAGAGTTACCCGCCGACAAGCTTCAGCGGTTGCTGTCGCATGTGAGCGCAGAACGTTCTGAGATCGATGACCCTGCGCTCGCCAATGTTCTCGATCACATAGAACTTCGGGCTAGGGTCGAGCTTGCAAAGTATGGTCGAGCCAGCTGATTCTCTCTGTGAGGGGTGTTGGTCATGATCCAGCCTCCAAAACCGCCAGTTTAGACGCTAAATTTTGGCTCAAGCTGCTGATTTCACGCATATTTCACTGATCTGCTTCCACCCCCTGGTTGTATGGGGCGGACCTCCTACATATACTCCCGCCGCGCCTTGAGCGAGGTGCCGGTGGACTTTGTTTTCTGGCGCCATGTCGTCTCATCGTATTCAGACTGTGCAGACCCTGAAGAGAGGTCCGGATGGTCTGGTACTCGTGCGGGTTCGGCGCAAAAGGGAGAGAGAGTAAGAATGGCAGTTCGCCTACCTAAGGACTACACGCCAAGCGATGACGAGCCTTTTATGAATAAAAGGCAGAAGGAATATTTCCGGCGCAAGCTGGAAGGGTGGAAGGAGGATATTCTCCGCGAGAACAAGGAGACCCTGCAACACTTGCAGGATGAGTCCGGACACCATCCCGATATCGCAGATAGGGCATCCAACGAGACTGAACGCGCGTTGGAATTGCGGACGCGCGATCGCCAGCGGAAGTTGGTCTCGAAGATTGATCAAGCGCTGCTCCGTATTGAAGACGGCACATATGGCTATTGCGAAGATACCGGCGAGCCGATCAGCCTTAAGCGTTTGGATGCAAGGCCGATTGCAACGCTTTCGATAGAAGCACAGGAACGCCATGAACGGCGCGAGAAAGTCTACCGCGACGACTGATTGTTTTCTTGAAGAAACAGAGAAAAGGCGGGTTTCTTGAAGCCCGCCTTTTTATATCCGTATCCGGCTTGTCAGAACGGCATGAGAATATCGAAGACCTGCTGTCCGTAGCGTGGTTGCTGAACATCGGTGATCTGGCCCCGGCCGCCGTAGGAGATGCGGGCTTCGGCAATCTGGGTGTGGGCGACCGTGTTCGACGCGGTGATGTCTTCTGGGCGAATGACGCCAGACACCAGCAATTCACGTACTTCGAAATTGACGCGAACTTCCTGGCGACCTTCGATCACCATGTTTCCGTTGGGCAGGATCTGGGTGACGACGGCGGCGACTGTGAGATCAATCTCTTCTTTGCGGTCCACTTTCCCAGTTCCAACGCTGGAACTTGCACTGTCCAGGTCGGCCAATGAGCCCGCCACGACAGCTTCAGGTAGAAAGGAGTTGAGGGCTGATTCATAACCGAGGAAGCTATCCAGGCCTGCGTCCTCGCTATTGGTGCGGGTGCGGCTGGTTTCATTGTCGACGGATGCTTCGTCAGCGATGTTGATGCGGACGGTCAGAATGTCGCCAATGCGCGATGCTCTTTGGTCCTTGAAGAAGGCGCGAGCGCCAGACCGCCAAAGGGAATTGGGTTGGTAAGAAGCTCGTTCCGGTGTTGGCATTGGAAGAGATACGGGCTGATAACCTGGTTGCGCGGTTGGATTGGCAATTGAGGATAGGGCAGGTGCTGCGCCGACATGGGAAAGACGATCCGCAACAGCGCATCCTGAAATAGTTAGGGCGAGACCGCTCAAAGCGAGCGCTTTTGACAGGAGTTTTTTTGGTGTTTGGGTCATTGGAAACGACTTTCCTGTAGGGATTCTCATTTGAGCGAGCTCACGCGGATTGGACCAATGGGCGCAACCTGGGCTTGATTGGCGCCCGTTACTTCCACTTCAATCGTGCGATGAGAGCGGGGATTGACGATTTTGATGATCTCCCCAAGGGCTCCATCTTCTAAGGCTCGGCCGCGTGTTGACAGGCTCATATTTGCCAATCTGTAGGTGACAGAAACAATTGATCCTTTTTCGACAAGGCGGGGCGGTTCAACGTCGCTGCTCCGGACTGGCTCTCCTGGCCGCAGGCTTCTGCGAGGCGTGAAGCCAATCAGATGCGATGTATCATCGATAATGTTCTGCGAGACGCGGGTCGCGGGGATGCGCACCCAATCAACATCGGCGTCCGTAATTTCATCCCCTGGGCTCATCCGGCGTGTGAGAACGGGGATGTCCAGCGCAGGATAGGCACGGCCGCTGACGCGGAACCGTTGGGCGTTCTCTGCATTCGCAGGTACTCGAACAATGGCGCGGAAGCGTCCACTACGATTGTCAAACGCAACCTGCTCGACAGCGAGCGATGGTATTTCGTCATCTGTAACCATCAAACGGTCCGCGCCGCTTGTGAAAACCACCTCAATCAGACCTTTGGCAGCAACGGTGGGAGCTTCTTCAGCGATCGCTTCGGCAAGTGCGGCACGTGTGATTTCTGGTGCCAGCGGAATGCCAGATCTCGAAACGACGATGCGGGTCAGGCCCTGCGTGTTGCGCCACGCTATACCGTTCCGACGCGCTACCTGGGAAATGCGAGAGACAGATATCGCGGTAGGTGCGCCGGGACGGGGAGCTGATGCGATAACAATATCGCTCGCCGTTCCCGCATCGTCGAATAGGTCGCCGAGGGTCACGGTGTCGCCAGTGACTGAGACATGTGGCCGCAAAACGGCCGCCTCGGCTTGGGTTAGAGAAAAGAGAACCCACAATGCGATGATCACATTGAAGAGGGTCCAATTCTGAGAAAAGGAAAGCCGTGTCATGATGGACCTGCTTTTAACTTTCTGTCGTTAGCGGAGGTTGGACGTCACTGACAGCATTTCGTCTGTCGCGGTGATCATCTTCGCGTTCATTTCATAAGCACGTTGTGCGGTGATCAGGTTGGTAATCTCGCTCACCGCGTTGACGTTCGAAGTCTCCAAGTACCCCTGTAAGAGGGATCCGAAGCCATCAGAAGCAGGGTTGCCTGTTGTCGGTGTCCCGCTGGCGGCAGATTCGATGAAAAGGTTGTCCCCAAGCGGATCTAAGCCAGCGGGGTTCTGGAAGGTAGCCAGTTCAAGTTGCCCGACGGTTTGCGGGTCGGTCTGTCCTGATAGTGTCACCTGTACCAGTCCCTGAGCGTTGATCGAGACATCAATCGCATTCGATGGAATGGTGATGCCTGGCTGAACAGTGTAGCCGTCCGTGGTTACAAGTTGGCCTGTTGCACTGGTGCTGAAATTCCCTGCGCGGGTGAATGCATCATTACCGCTTGGCATCTGGATGCGAAAATAGCCGCGGCCCTGGATTGCAAGGTCATAGTCATTCTCGGTGATGTCCAAATTGCCTTGGGCTGTGATGCGTGTGACAGCTGCGGTGCGGACGCCCATGCCGACCTGAACCCCGGCGGGAACAATTGTACCTGAATCAGAGGACGTTGAGCCAACACGTTTCAGGTCCTGGTACATCAGATCCTGAAAAGTGGCTTTCTGGCGTTTAAAACCTGCTGTGCTCATATTCGCGACGTTATTCGAGATCACCTCGACATTGAGCTGCTGGGCCATCATGCCTGTGGCGGCGATGCTAAGCGACTGCATGGGGTTGATCCTTTCTCTTGCCTAAGTGTTAGGCGTTGTTGACTAGTTGACCTCGGCCAGTGTGGAGATGGCCTGGCGCTGCAGTTCGTCGCTCTTCTCAACGATCTTGTTTGCGCTTTGATAGGCCTGCATAACCGAGATCATGCGAGTCATTTCCAGAATGGGTTGAACATTTGAGCTTTCGACGGCGCCTTGGAGCAGGCTCACGTTCTCAACAGGAATTTCAGGCTCTTCCGTCTTGAGCAGAGTGCCTCCTGCCTTCTGAAGCTTTCGTTCATCGTCAAATGTCACAAGGCTTAGGCGACCCTGCTGGCCTAGTTCTGTGGAGATCGTACCATCGCCTGAAATCAGTATCTGTCCGTCTTGAGGACCAAATGTGAAACCTGTTCCCGCCGCTGATAGGACGGGGTAGCCGTCGCGGGTGACCAGGCGACCTTCAGCGTCGAGCTCAAATGCGCCATTGCGTGTATAGCGAGTGCCTTCTGGTGCAGCGATTTTGAAATAGCCCTCGCCGGAAATGGCGACATCAAGTGGATTGTCAGTGACTTCCATCCTGCCTTCACCAAGGTCACGATGCATGCCGAAGTCCTGCACAAAGGAAATCGTATCGTTAGGGCTGTCCTCAGATGCTGTTCTGGACAGGTACTGTTCGAATATTGGCTGCTCGGCTTTGAAACCGTTCGTGTTGATGTTCGCGAGGTTGTTCGCGATGATCGACATTTCTCGCCGGAGCGCCATCTGTCGGGTCATCCCGATCAGGAGAGCGTTTTCCATCTGTTTCGTCCGTCTCTTGTTCGCGATGGCAATTTGTCACCGCTGGAAGCTTTCGCTCCCGTTTCCCGGTGAAGCTCATTGCATTGCCTGTGCCAATCAGAAAAGTTATTAAAATCAGTCACTTAGGCGATTTAGGAGGCGGCAGACTCCGCCGAAAGGCAGGGCTTGCCCGGCAAAACTTGCCTGGCATTGCGCGTTCTGTGGATGACTTGAGGGGGCAGCAACGCTTCGTTAACCACCATCGGCGAGTATTTGTCTCTAGTTGCAAGATCTCACAACTGTTTGTTAACGGCGTAGAGAACGAGGGATATGAGGCTATGAGCGATACGGATGCCGATATCGACTTCGAAGAAGGGGGCGACGAGGAAGGCGGAAAGAAGAAGATGAGCGGTAAGGTCATCGTTCTTTACATCGCACTTCCAGCGCTGGTCGTGATCGGTGGTATCGTTGGCGCTCTGTTTGCCTTTGGCATATTGGGCGGTGACGATGAACAGGATATGGCTGCTGTAGAAGAAGCGGCAGAGCCCCCTGTTTTCTATGACATGCCTGAGTTCCTGGTGAATATCAGCACCGATAGTGGCCCAACCCGCTACCTCAAAATGCGGGTGTCGCTTGAGGTTCCGAATTCAGAAATGCTTGATGAAATCGAATTGCTGATGCCGCGAATTGTTGACGGGTTTCAAGTTTATTTGCGCGAGCTGCGTCCTGAGGATCTGGATGGTTCAGCCGCAATTGTTCGGATGAAAGAAGAATTGCTTCGTCGGCTTAACCTGGCGGTTGAGCCACACGAGGTGCGTGACGTCTTGTTCAAAGAAGTCGTGGTGCAGTAATGCGCTTCGCTTCGGATATTGGAGACCGCCATGGCGGATGACGAAGATCTGGATCAGGACGACATGGCTGCTGCCTGGGAGGCAGAGGCTGGTGGTGACGATGATGCTGATGCTGACGGGGGTGGCGGCGATGATGACGCCATGGCCGAAGAGTGGGCTGCGATGGCCGACGAAGACGATGGCGCGTCCGAATTGGAGGCAGACGGAGCTTCTGAGCGTGTTCTGAACCAGGATGAAATCGACAGCCTGCTGGGTTTTGAAGTCGATGAGAATGATGATGGGGAGCGGACGGGTATCCGCGCGATCATCAACTCCGCTTTGGTTTCCTATGAACGGCTGCCCATGCTCGAAATTGTTTTCGACCGTCTTGTGCGGTTGATGACGACGAGCTTGCGCAATTTTACGTCCGACAATGTGGAAGTCAGTCTGGATAATATCTCTTCCATTCGTTTCGGGGACTACCTCAACTCAATTCCTCTTCCTGCCATTCTCTCGGTTTTTCGGGCGAAGGAATGGGACAATTACGGCCTCTTCACCGTTGACTCCAATCTGATTTATTCGATTGTTGATGTTCTGCTTGGGGGGCGTCGCGGTACGGCTGCCATGCGTATCGAAGGTCGCCCCTATACAACGATTGAGCTCAATCTTGTCGAGCGGATGATCGAAGTAGTGCTGGATGATGCCAAAGCAGCATTTGAGCCGCTCTCGCCAGTGACGTTTGAACTTGATCGCATGGAGACCAATCCGCGCTTTGCGGCCATTGCCCGTCCTGCCAATGCGGCGATCCTGATCAAGCTCCGCATTGATATGGAGGATCGGGGTGGGCGCATCGAGATGCTCCTGCCATACGCGACGCTGGAACCTATTCGCGAACTTCTCTTGCAAATGTTCATGGGTGAGAAGTTCGGCCGTGACTCCATTTGGGAAGGCCACTTGGCGACGGAGCTCTGGTCAACAAAGGTCCAGATTGACGCCGTTCTTGACGAACAGCAGATGTCGCTTGGCGACGTTATGGGATTTGAAGTGGGGCAGACGCTGATGCTCAATGCATCGCCTGACTCCATTGTTGATATGCGGTGCGGCGATATTCCCCTGATGAAGGGCAAAATGGGACGCACTGGTGGCAATGTAGCTGTTCGGCTTACGCAAGGTGTGCCGGAGGTTCTGAATTCAGTTTTTGCTGAGCCCGAGTCTGAGGAGGCAGCTCCATGATGAACATTCCAACGGACCTCTTGCTCGACGGTTTGGTCGCCATTTTACTTGGCGCGACAATTTTCTACTGCGCCATGCTTGATCGGAAGCTCAAAGCGCTCCGCTCTGGTCAGGATGGTCTGAAGCAAACAATTGATCAGCTCAATACGGCAACTGCACGGGCCGAAATCAGTATCTCCCAGATGAAGCAGATGAGCGGTCAGCTTGATGATGGTCTGACCCAGCAGATGCGCGATGCACGCGCTCTGACAGATGAACTGTCCGTGATGGTGGCATCCGGGAACAAGGTCGCAGGGCAGCTCGGGACAGGGCGTCCACGCGTGTCGCAACCGGCACCAGTGCCTGCTGCCCTTAAGCCCCGCGACCGGGAAAAGCATGTGCCTATGCCACCAGCTGAGGTTGGAATGACGCCTGCAGACGCAGGTCGGCTTGAAGATGGCCTCAATCAAACCCTTCTTGATGCGCTCAAGCGGGCTCGGTAGTACCATATGACATCTCATGTTTCCAAAGTCCCAAAGGTTCGCTTGCTTCCATCCTTGATGGTCTGTGCGGCTGCGTTGTTAGGCCTTAAGTTGATTTCAATCGGTGTGGGGCTCGATGCGCTGTTGAGCGGCGTTCAACCGGCCTATGCTGAGGAGGACGCTGCAGCGAGCGCGGAAATGACTGAGGCGGTAGAGGATGCTGCTGATACGGGCGCAGACCCCGAATTGGCTGAGGTCGACCCGTCAGTGCGTCTGGCACCGGAAGATTTTGACCGTCCTTCCAATTCAGAACAGAGCGTTCTTCGCAGCTTGAGTCAGCGTCGGAAAGCTCTGGATAGCCGAGAGCGGGATATTCAGATGCAGGCGAGGTTGCTCGAAGCATCTGAGCGCCGAGTCCAGGCACGCATTGGTGAACTCAAGGAGATAGAAGGGCGCATCGAGGCATTGTTTGGGGTGCAGGAAGAAGCGCAAGAGCAGCAATTGGCGTCACTGGTGACAATGTATTCCAATATGAAGCCAAAAGATGCGGCTCGAATTCTCGGGCAGCTCGACATGGATGTGTTGATCCAGGTTGTACGGCGTATGAGTGAGCGCAAAATGGCTCCTATTCTTGCGGCGATGGACCCAATTGCGGCACAGGAACTCACTGTAGAGCTGGCCACGGGTGGGGCAATTCCCACTGAACTGGATATGACATCTCTGCTGGAAGAAGCACCGGCTGTCCCCTGAACTGGTTGGGTAGCAAAAGCTACGCCTAGACCAGCTGAAACCCTCAGAAATCTGCCGAAAACCTGATCAGTCTTAACGGCACCTTTACTGGGCCTTGTCTAGGCTCTCGTAAGGTGTGGAGTGCGCGGTGTTGTTTCGCAAATCTCTCGGAATCCGGGCATTCTTAGTGCTTGGGCGGGAGTGATTCGCGATCGGGTCGCGAAACAAACGGCGCTTAAGAGCCGGGCAGGCAAACGTGGCAGCGAGTGATCAAGATCATATAGCCAGCGTCGCGCTGATCGATGGGCAGGGGCAGTGTGCTTCTGGGGGCTCGTCGACCAATGCTGACGGCACGCACACGTTGCAGCTTTCGCTATTTTTAATGCTGCTAACTTTTTTCTTCGTACTCACGTCAGGCTCTTCTTTTGATGAGCGGCGGGTTGGGCCCGTAATTGGCGGTATTCAGGATGCCTTTGGTGCGTTGAATGCTGGGGCCGTTGATCAAACCGGTCGTCTTGGCGGTGGTGCCTTGCCGGTTTTGCAAGATGGGTCGCAGCCAGCATCTGGTGATTTTTCAAGCGCGGTGGTTGCTGCGTTCTCAGAGGTTGGTGGGCAGAAGAGCGTCCGAAATGATGGGTCGCTGGACCTGGCCCTTGATGTCTCAGCGCTTTTTGTTGAGGGCGCCGCGGCCATTCGTGCTGACAAGCGCATTTTGTTTGCGGCTCTGGGCGCAGCGCTCGCCGAAGGTACGAATGAACGGCACGTGGTGATCCTTGTCCCCGCCGCATCCCAAAACAGATTGGATGTTCGCCGGGCAGCCTCTGTGGCTCGACTGTTGTCGGTCGCTGGCACGCCGGAAGGCCATCTTGCCGTCGGCGTTACCGATGCGCCGCGCGATTTTGTCAGCTTCCGGTTCTTCACACTTCCGGAGGCTGCGTCGTGAACGTCTCTGTTCAGACAGCTGTCGAGCCCCAAAGCGAAGGATCGCTTTGGCTTGTCACGTTTGCTGATCTGACAGCGATCCTGGTTGCCTTCTTTGTATTGATTTACGCCATGTCATCGCCGCTTAGCGGCAGCGGTGATGCGAGTGTCCTTGGCGGGCCGGGTGTTTCCGCCGTTGACCAGTCGTCGCATCAGCGCGATACCCGCAGCGGTCAAACCTCCTCGCTGCCGACTTTGACTGTCGACTATCTCGCTGCGGTGTTCTCCGATCGCGGTCTTGCCCCGCTTGGTGATGGTGGGCCTTTGTCTCAACAGGTAGACCGTGGGCGTCTCGTGATCCGCTTTGCGCCGGATTTTGCTTTTGCGTCTGACGGCCGCGCATTGAGACCTCTGGCCGGTGGCGTGGTTGCGGACCTCTCGCGCATTCTTTCAGGCGTTGCAAACCCAATCAGCGTCATGTCGTCGGTGCCATCGGAAGATTGGGCACTCGCCTTCGATCGCGCTGACAGTGTTGTTGCAGCCCTTCGACAAGCCGGGTATTCACGACCTATCGAACGGTTCGTCACACCTGGGCTCTCAGATGATGCCTTGCTATTGATTATCAGCGATCAACGGGGAGGGGGAGCCTGATGCGTTACGGTTTTCGGTCCCTCATCCGGCGGTCGGTCTTTGTCCTGGTTCTTGTTACCGGTGGCCTAATGGCTCCTGCAATGGCAGCTGATGATGTTCGATTGTCTGGTACGGAGGAAAATGGTTTTGGCCGACTTGTTTTTTCTTGGCCAGATACTGGATTGCCTGAAGACCCAACTGTGCCGGATACCAGGCTGCCTGGTTATGAGACTCTCGTTTCAGCCGGCGTGCTCGTTGTTACTTTCGAGCGGCCCCTAGAGATCGATATTGATGATTTGCTGCGCCGCATGCCGCGATATCTTGCTCTCGTCCGAATGGATGCCGACGACCGTACATTGCGCATGGCGATGAAAGCTGATTTCAAAATCCACTCTCGGGAAGCAGGACACGAGCTTTACATTGATTTGTTGGCACCTGGGTGGGCCGGTGATCCACCGCCATTGCCAGCGGATGTGGTTGCGCGTATTGCGCGAGAGGAACGAGAACGGCAAGCGCGTGCTGCTCAATTTGCGGAGCTTGGGCCACAGGCCTTGGAGATAATCGAGGATTTACCTCGCGTTACCCTTCGTGTGGGCGAACAGCCAAGCTTCACGCGGCTGGCGTTTGAGTGGGATCGTCCGGTTCTTTATTCGACCGCCTTCAGAGACAATCGGATCACAATTACATTCGATCAGATTGCTGATCTTCCGCTCGCCTCCCTCCGCGTTGACCCACCGGCATTTGTGAAGTCTGCGCGGGCAGAAAAATCGGGCGGTCGGCTTACGGTGTTTGTTGAGACGGAGCCGGGTGTCAAAGTCCGTGATTTCCGAGAGGATCTAAGCGTGGTGCTGGATGTCGCACCTGCGAGACCAGAAGATGTACGCCCTGTGGCGTCGGCAGGTCCAGCTCCTGCGCTGCCTGTTCCCAATAGGGCGCCAGCGGAATGGATTGAAGAGCCGGAGAGCCAGAGAGCGGTGGCGGCACAAGAAGCGGCAGCGGCTGAAATGGCTGGGGAAGAAGCACCAGCATTGGCGTCAGCTCCGCCAGAGCAATTGGTTCCCAGCCCACCCGCCACTGAGGAAACTGATGCTGAGCCGACGGTTGTTGACGCTGAGACCAGCGCACCGTCAACTGTCGCTGACGCAGAGCACAGCCTGTCCGAAGATAGCTCTGTTCTAGGTGACGCAGAGGAGCTTGTCTCCACATATCCCAATCCGGCTGAGGTTGATCAAGCAGCGCTTCCTGTTACCACTGATCTCACAGAGCGCAGCATTCGCCTGACATTCCCTTGGA
>Ga0316208_1002577_pt1 | contig 14510 bp, 13 predicted proteins | sample 3monopyrite_MG_FD_204944 | JGI IMG/M metagenome (GOLD analysis project Ga0316208, IMG submission 204944) | Microbial mat bacterial communities from mineral coupon in-situ incubated in ocean water Damariscotta River, Maine, United States -... | ecosystem: Environmental > Aquatic > Marine >... | reverse complement strand
AGGTTACAGGCTTTATATTTACTTATAAAATATCTTGAAATATCATTATTTGTGATAGTTAATGGATGGCCAAACTCAATTTGCTTTTTAAATAAAGGAACAACAGATCCATTAGAACCAAATATGTTTCCAAATCTTGCAGTAATAAATTCTGTCTCGCTTTTTTCATTTAAAAAGCTTAAATAGGTTTCCCCAATCTGTTTAGTCATCCCCATGACACTAACAGGGTTTACAGCTTTATCAGTAGATATAAAAATAAATTTTTTCACCTTATATTTAAGAGATAAATCAGCAAGTAATTTGGTGCCAAATATATTTAATTTAACCGCTTCATAGGCATTATCCTCCATTAATGGTACATGTTTATAAGCTGCCGTATGAAAAATAATAGAGGGTGTATTGGCTTCAAATAGATCTTTTAATGAGTCTTCATCAGTAACATTAAGTAATACAAAATCTATATGGTTAACATCTTCAAATTCTAATTCTTTTATTAGTACATAAAGCGGAGATTCTGCGACATCAACTAAAATAAGTTTTTTGTACTTACAGTTAATTAATTGTTTAGTAAGCCCGCTACCAATAGAACCAGCTGCACCAGTTATTAAAATGATTTCATCAGAAAAATCAAAGGAGACTATATTTTTAAGATTTTTAATTTTTGAAGGAAATAAGCCCGAATCATATAACAGTTCATCAATATGATTTGCAGTTTCTTTATTCATAAGGGCTATTTAACGTTCGTTAAAACGATAGGTTATTAGGGTAAAATGCATTTGCAAATTATGAATAATTATACTTTTCTGCAAAAAACTTATGAAATAGAATTTCGCGTATTCTTATTTGGTAATCACTTTAACAATAGTAAGTCCTATAAGTTTCAAGTCAAAAAAGAAATTGCGCTTACTTATATACTCCTTATTATAGTTCAACTTATCAGGAATAATCGTTTTGATGAAAAATTCTTCAGGGTCTTTGGCAGCTTTTAAAAGTTCAACTTCGTTTCTATATTTTAAAGAGGCTAAACCTGTAATACCTGGTCGCACTTTAAATATATTCATATCATCTTCATTATAAAAATTCACATAATAACGTAGTTCCGGCCTAGGGCCAACAAAACTCATATCACCTTTAAGGATATTAATAAGTTGTGGAAATTCATCTATTTTATAACGCCTTAAGAAATATCCCATTTTGGTTATCCTTGAATCATTATTACCAAGAGTTAGTAGTCCTTTTATGTCGGACTGTACCCTCATAGTTCTAAATTTATATATATTAAAATCTTCGTTATTTTTTCCAACGCGACCTTGAATAAAAAGTACAGGTCCTTTTGAGTCTAATTTGATTAGAACAGAAATTAATAGTAGGACTGGTAAGAGTAGTATCAGCCCGATTACTGAAAAAACAACATCAAATAGTCGTTTTAACATGTTATTTATCAATTATTAAGTTTAAAACGGTTGCTATACTGTCACAATTTTCAACAGTTAAAGTAACCTCGTTATCATTGTGCATACCTTCTATAGTATAAACACCACATGGCTCTTCCCGTGGGTTGCTTTCAGAAAAATTAATATCCCCTTTTTTTAGAATATAGTTTATAGCTGCAGAATCAACAGTTTTATTATCTAAAAGGGTAGAAATATTTTGGCTGTAAATTAGTTTTTTTGAGCTTATATTTTTTAAGACTCGAGAATCAGGACCATAACTACAAGATGTTTTTTTACCATTTAAAAAGAAAGCGAGAATAACTAATCCTATGGAAAAACCTCCAAGATAATAACCAATGCGTTGAATAAGTGTCATTTAAAATGTTTAGGGTTTGGTGAAAATTTAATTAAAATATTAGCAAATTCACATCATTGTATTTTAAATCGAACCATTCACCAACAGGTTTACTTGTTAAAATACCGTGGTAAAAGTACAATCCATTTTTTAAACCCTTGTCAAATCTTAAAGAATTTTCTATTCCACCATCTTCAGCAATTTTTAGCAAATAAGGCGTGAATATATTACTAATTGAAACTGTTGCTGTACGCGGGTATCTAGCAGGAATATTAGGGACACAATAATGCACCACATTGTGCTTTATATAAGTTGGTTGCTTGTGTGATGTAACTTCACTGGTTTCAAAGCATCCACCCATATCGATACTAACATCAATAATAATAGCTCCTTTTTTCATAGACTGTACCAAGCCTTCAGAAACTACAATTGGAGATCTGTTTGTCCCTCTTACCGCACCAATAACAACATCGCAACGTTTTAATGCTTTAAGTAAATTTTTAGGTTGAATTGTTGAAGTAAAAAGAGGACGTCCTAATTGAGATTGAATACGTCGTAATTTTGTAATTGAATTATCAAATACCTTTACACCAGCACCAAGCCCCAAAGCACTTCTCGCTGCAAATTCACCAACTGTACCAGCCCCTAAAATAACGACCTCTATTGGAGGTACACCACTTATGTTACCAAACATTAAGCCATTACCGCTTTTGGCATCTGAAAGTAATTCTGAAGCGATTAATACAGATGCAGTACCAGCAATTTCACTTAGCGACCTTACTGCAGGGTAACTACCATCTGTATCTCTTATAAACTCAAATGCAAGCGCAGTAATTCTTTTTGATGCTAGAGCTTCAAAATATTTTTTTGTTTGAGTCTTTAACTGCAAAGCAGAAATTAAAATAGTTTGTGGGTTTAAAAGCTTTATTTGTTCTAGAGTAGGGGGCTCTACTTTTAAAATCATTGGGCACGAGAATACTTTGGCGGTATCTTTTGTGATTTCAGCTCCAGCTTCACTATAATCTTTGTCGCTAAAATTTGCACCTTTCCCAGCACCAGATTCAATTAAAACTCTATGATCATTATTTACTAAAGCATAAACAGCATCTGGGGTTAGGCAAATGCGCTTTTCTTGAAAAGCAGTTTCTTTAGGAATACCTATGAATAACTCTCCTTTTTTCTTAAAAATTTCAAGCGTTTCTTCTTGTGGTAAAAGCTGTTGCTTAGTAAAAGGCGAAAGTGGTTGTTTCGACATGGATTAGATCAAATTATTAAATTTCAAATTACAAATAAATTTTTTAATTAGAACTCATCTTAACTTTTAATTTTTAACCGAATCCCGATAATTATCGGGATGTTCAGATGAGACTATTTTTGATAGGCATAGCATCGCTACGCATAAGAAAATAGACGAAATATGGGCGAATTTCAGCCATTTTATAGGAAATAGAAATAGTCAAGATGAGTTCTTAGAATATAATCTAAAAAAATAATTGTTTTCATATTCTAAAAGCATAAATGCGATATAACTATTGATTTTATCAGATAAAATAACAATTTATCAGATTCTTTTTAAATGTAAAAATTAATTATTATAAGTTTGTTTCTGTAATTTAGCCTATGCTTAGAAAATTTTTCCCCTGTTTTATTTTTTTATCTACGATGTTTTGTTTTTCACAACAATTTAGTGTTGGTGGAAATGTAAATGATTCAAACAATGAACCTATTGCATACGCTAATGTTGTGATAATGAGTAAGGAAAATTCAGAAATACTAAAAGGTTCAACCACTAATGATTTCGGTGCTTTCAAAATTGATGATATTCAAAAAGGTGATTATACAATTAAAATAAGTTTTTTAGGATTTGAAGACTATTCAAAAGCAATAACGCTGAATGAACATATTGACTTAGGAATAGTGATACTCAAAGAAAGTTTGCAAGAACTTGATGGAGTTACAGTAGTAGCAAAAAGGCCAACCGTAAAAAGATTGGTTGACAGATTAGTTTTTAATGTTGAAAACTCAACACTTTCAAATAATAATGTTTTGGATGTTTTAAAACATACTCCTGGCGTTTTGGTAAATAATGAGAAAATTACCGTAAAAAAATCTACACCAACAATTTACATTAATGATAGACGCGTGCATTTATCTTCAAATGAGGTACAGCAACTTTTGGAGGGGACTTCTGCAAGTAATATAAAATCTATTGAAGTTATTACAAGTCCACCAGCTAAATATGAAGCCGAAGGCGGTTCTGTTATAAACATAATAACTAGTAAAAATATTATTGCTGGTTATAACGGTAGCGTTTTTGGTAACTATAAACAAGGCAGTGAATTTCCAAAATATGCATTAGGAACGAGTCATTTTTTTAAAGCCAAAAAACTCAATGCATATTTGAATTATAGTATAAGCCCTAGAAAGGATTTTCGCAATAATGATGAGTTTGTAAATTTTATAGATAATAATCAAGTAACCTCTAGTTGGGAGACAGATTATAAACGCTCAAGACAATCTGAAAACCAAAACATAAATGCCAATATCGATTATGAAATTAACAAAAATAGCAGCCTTGGTTTTTCTACCAATATGTTAATTTCTCCAAGAGCAGGTACTAGAACAGATATTAATTCTATAACAGCGGTTTTTAATGCAAATAAAATTTTAGACTCAACGTTTACAACGACTAACAAAGCCGTAGATGAAACTTTTAATTATGCATTTACATTAGATTATACACATAAATTTAATAAGCCAGGTGAAAAACTTTCTACAAGCTTGCATCATACAAACTATGATTTTTCAAACTTTCAAAATGTAGATACAGATTATTTATTTCCGGATGAGACTTTAATAAGAAGTAATAGGTTTCAAACATTTACAAGCCAAGAGATAAAGTTATATACAGGTCAAGTTGACTATGAGCTGCCCATAGATAAATCCTCTCAATTTGAAGCTGGAGGAAAGGTTTCAAACATTAATTCAAAAAGTATTTTAAATCAATTTACATTCAATAATGGCGTTAGGGAAGAAGATATAGAAAATTCAGACACTTTCTTGTATGATGAAATAAACTATGCTGCTTATGCTAGCTATTCAAAAGATTGGGATAAATGGAGCTTAAAGTTGGGTTTAAGAAGTGAGTTTACAGATATAAAAGGCAATTCATTATCATCAAATCAAGTCAATGATAACGATTACCTTAAATTTTTCCCTTCATTCTATTTAGTGAGCAAAATAAATGAAAATAATGAGGTTTATTTTAATTACAATAAAAGAATTCATCGCCCAAGGTACACCCAGTTAAACCCGTTTAGGTTTTTTTTAAATGATAATGCTTACTTAACTGGCGACCCTAATTTAAAACCCCAGATAGATGATGTATTTACATTAGGCTATACTCTTAATGGCACTTATACGTTTGAATTATATTACAGATATGAGTATGATGCAGCTTTAGAAATTATTTTTCAAGATAATGATGAAAACCTCTTAAAATATATAAATACTAATATTGAAAGAAGTGTTTCTTATGGTTTTGATTTTACAACTTACAAAGCCTTAACTAATAATTGGAGTATTTATGCCTTGTCATCTATTTTTTATTATGACAACCAGTTTTTCGCCTTAGAGACTAACAATGTATTGGAAAATATAGATAAATGGTCGGTATATGCACAAATGATAAACTATTTTTCGTTTTTAAAAGATAAAAGTTTAACAGCAGATATATCATTTTTATATATTTCTCCACTTGCCGATGGCGCATCAATAGTTAGTGATAGGTTTGGGTTTGATATTAATTTAAGAAAAACATTTTGGAACAACAGAGCGTCATTAAGTGTGGGGGTTTCGGATATTTTCAATACACAAAACTTTAACCAAACAATTAAGTATTTAAATCAAGATATCTTTATTGACTCTAGATTGGAAAACAGATTGTTAACTTTAGGTTTTAACTATAAATTTGGAAACTTTAGGTTGAGAAACAATAAGCGCGAAATAAACTTAAATGAGCGTGATAGAATAGATTAAAAATTAGAATCACTTTTTGTTCTTTTTATAATGTTTATACAGTAAAACCAGTGTTGGTATAAACGATGCTATAACTATAGATAAAAGAACAATTTTAAATACAGGATCTGTCATAATTAAATTAAAAATATTGTTTTATTTTATTCCAAATGTTTTTTGGCTTTATTTTAAATTCTTCTTCCAATTCTTCTAATGATTTATTGGCATCATTTATTTTATTAAATAAACGGGCTCTAATTAAATAAATTGATGGTATAACTATTGCCATGACTGGAATCATATATATAAGCTGAAATTTATCTAGTTCTTGATCTTGAAAGAATAAATCGAAAATTTGAAAAATGTACATGGCAAGAGGAACAATCAAAGAATGAAACCACCAGTGCTTACAAGTGAAAAACCAAATAAATAAAAGTAAAAGAGGAATTATCTTACCAGTAAAAATCCAGAAAACTAAGTTTGCGTTTTCCCAAGATTTACTATCATAATAAAATAACAAAGTGTCCCAAACTTGAGTGCTTGGAACACTATTATATAATGAAAATAGATAAGGAGTAATAGCAATCAAAGTAGCAATAAAACTCCCTTTTATTAAAACACCTTTCTTATCCGCTTCTTGGAACTTTGAATGGCTTTCTTTCGATTTTAGATGTTTGTTCTGCATTTAAGTTATACATATTTGCAGCTTGAAAAGCAAACAACACACCTCCAAAAATTGCGATTGCAATTAAATACTTTTTAGTCTTCATAATTTTAAGGGATTTTAATTAATTAATACCCAAATGTAAATAAAGACTATCTTGAAGTAAATCAACAAATGTTAAAATTATGTTAAAAACAATGATTTTTACAATTCATGATGTGGGTTTCCCGTAAAACTTCAAAATATTACTGGAGAATATGCTATTTATGCGTCATTAGCTATTAGTTATTGGCTTGTTTCTGTTTTATTTAAACTTAAAATACGGTTGTTTTCAGTGTCTACTTTTATCTCAATACTATCAAAATCATCATATAAAACCGACTCTATTTTTTCGGGCCATTCAATTAATTTCCAATACTCAGAATCTAAATAATCTTCAATTCCAAAATTGTAAGCTTCTTCTAAATCATTAATTCTGTATAAATCAAAATGATAAATTTTTTCATCTTTTAATTTATATTCATTTACAATTGAAAACGTTGGGCTACTAACTTCGTCTTCGCTACCTAACAGTTTTACTATGGTTTTTATAAGGGTTGTTTTTCCAACACCCATACCTCCATAGAACAATAATGTCTTTGATTTAGAATTTTTTAAAAGGTGTTTTGCTGCTTGCTCAACCTCATTTAAACCATAGCGAATATTCAATTTAAATAAAATTTATATACAATATTAGTTATAATAATTTAAATAACCTAAATAAAATTGCATTTCATCGATGATATATGCTTTTTATGGATTTATTTGGGATTAAAAACAGCGAAAGGAATAACCATTTCTTCTAAAGAAACACCGCCATGTTGATAGGTATTTCTGTAGTAACTAACATAATGATTATAGTTGTTTGGGTAAGCAAAAAACAAATCACTTTTTGCAAAAATATAAGAACTGCTCATGTTAATTGAAGGGAGATGCAGCTCCTTTGGGTCTTTCGATGCCAGTACATCTTTGCTGTCATAAGTTAGGCTTCTTCCTGTTTTATAACGCAGGTTTAAACTGGTATCTCTATCACCAATAACCTTAGAAGGGTTTTTTACATTTATAGTGCCATGGTCTGTAGTTAGGATTAATTTGAAACCTAATTGTTGTGCTTGCTGAATCATATCTAAAAGTGGGGAGTTTTTAAACCAACTAAGTGTTAAAGACCGATATGCTTTATCGTTTGATGCCAATTCTTTAACGACATCCATTTCGGTTTTAGAATGTGATAGCATATCAACAAAATTATATACTACAACTGTTAAATCGTTGTCTTTTAATGATTTGAAATTATCAGCTAATTTTCTTCCCTTTTTAAGATTTGTGATTTTGTGATATTCATAGTTTAAATTTGTTAAGCCCAAACGCTTCATTTGTGTCTCTAAAAAATCAGCTTCATGCATATTTTTTCCACCTTCATCAGTATCATTTTTCCAATACTGCGGAAATAGTTTTTCCATATCACTTGGCATTAATCCTGAAAAAATAGCATTTCTAGCATATTGGGTAGCTGTTGGCAGGATACTGAAAAAAGCTTCCTCCTTATCTTTTTTGAAATAATTACTAATGATAGGCTCAAAAACTTTCCACTGATCGTAACGTAAATTATCAATTACAACTAATAAGGTTGGCTGTTCTTTGCTTAATTCTGGAACTATTTTTTCTTTGAATAAGGTATGAGACATTATTGGTGCATCGGTATGCGGTTTAAACCAATCTGCATAATTTTTTTCAATAAACTTCCCAAATTGAATATTCGCTTCGTTTTTTTGAGATTCTAAAATTTCAAACATACCAACATCTTCAATATCTTCTAACTGAATTTCCCAATAAATTAATTTTTGGTATAAGTTCACCCATTCTTCATAGCTATTTACCATAGCTAAATCCATAGCGATTTTTCTAAACTCTTGTTGGTAGTTCGAAGTTGTTTTTTCTGAAATAAGTCTTGAATGATCTAAGTTCTTTTTTAAACTTAACAGAATCTGATTTGGATTTACAGGCTTAATTAAATAATCAGCTATTTTGTTACCAATAGCTTCTTCCATGATGTATTCTTCCTCACTTTTGGTTATCATTACTACGGGAAGGTTGTCTTTTTTCTCTTTAATTTCATGCAAAGTTTCAAGACCAGTAAGACCTGGCATGTTTTCATCTAAAAACACTATATCAAAATTTTCTTCATCTAAGATATCAATGGCTTCAGTACCACTATTACACGTTGTAACTTTATAGTTTTTCTTTTCAAGAAATAAAATATGTGGTTTAAGCAAATCAATTTCATCATCAACCCAAAGTATTTTTATCATAGTAATCTATTTAAAGTATTATTAAAATTATTAGAAATAATTAGCTTTTTGTTTCATAAAAACGTTTTTATTTCAACTGCCCATTATGGGCTCATATCCCTATATTTGTAAATATTAAATGTAAAAAATTAAAGTTTGAACAAACTTAAAATATTAAACGACCCAATTTACGGATTTATTACTATTCCAAATTCGCTCATTTTCGATTTAATACAGCATAAATATTTTCAACGCTTACGTAGAATTACACAAATGGGGATGTCATATTTGGTATATCCAGGGGCGCATCACACCAGATTTCATCATGCTATTGGTTGTGTGCATTTAATGCAGCAAGCGGTTAATGTGCTTCGTTTTAAAGGGGTTACAATTTCTGACGAGGAAGAAACGGGTCTTTATGTTGCTATTTTGCTGCATGATATTGGTCATGGTCCGTTTTCGCATGCCATGGAACATTCTATAGTGAATAATGTCTCTCATGAAGCCATTTCGTTGTTATTTATGGAACGTTTAAATGAAGAATTTAACGGAAGTTTAACGCTTGCCATTCAAATTTTCAAAGGGGAATACCCAAGAAAATTTATGTGCCAGCTTATTTCCGGACAATTAGATATGGATAGGGCAGACTATTTAAAACGTGATAGTTTTTACACAGGAGTTGCAGAAGGCAATATAAATAGTGAGCGTTTAATAACGATGCTGAATGTAGTTGATGATGCGCTAGTTGTAGAAGAAAAAGGTATTTATAGTGTTGAAAAATTTATTATAGCTAGACGCTTAATGTACTGGCAAGTGTATTTGCATAAAACTGGTTTAGTTGCAGAACAGTTGTTAATTAGGGTATTGAAGCGCGCGAAAGAATTACATGATTTGGGACATAAACTTCAAGCAAGTGATGCGCTATTGTACTTTATGAAAAATAAAATATCTATTATCAATTTTAAAAATGATACACTTGAAGTCTTTTCACAGTTAGATGATTATGATATTATATCGGCAATGAAACAATGGCAACATCATAAAGATTTTGTGCTTAGTAATTTAAGCGAGATGATAATTAATAGAAACTTACTTCAGATTAAACTAAAAAATAAAAAAATCAAAGAAGGTAGTTTGAAGAAGCATATTGAAACTATAATTAGTAAGTATAATATTTCAGAAGAAGATGCAAAATATTTTGTGTTTACTGGAAGTATTTCAAATCAAGCTTATCAACTAAATACTAAAGGCATTAATATATTGCATAAGTCTGGAAAGATAGAAGATATCGTTAAAGCATCAGACCAATTGAATCTTAAGGCGTTATCAAAACCTGTTACAAAATATTATATATGTTACCCTAAGGTTAAACTATAACCCGCATTATGCATTAGAAGATCGTTATGAAGTTTAAAATCACAATAAAATATGGCTTTTTAAGGTTTTAGCATAGCCTAGTTACGGTTAAACTTTAAAAAGTAGCAAAGCGTTATATTTTGAAGTCATTTTAAGATGTAATAGATTTTCTAATGTGTAATGTGGGTTTGGCACATTTTTCCTATTTTTGCGTGAATCAAATAAAAAACAAAATCTAACTTTCAAAGTGTGAAATTTACAGCACAACAAATAGCAGGAATATTAGAAGGCGATGTAGTTGGGAATCCTGATATTGAAGTATCAAAACTTGCTAAAATTGAAGAAGGCTTTGTAGGTGCTTTAACCTTTTTAGCAAACCCTAAGTACACGCCACATATTTATACTACCAAAGCTTCAGTTACAATTGTAAATAAAACTTTTGATCCTGAGAGTAGTTTAAAAACGACGCTGATAAAAGTTGATGATGCATATTTGGCGTTTTCAAAGATTCTAGAATATTACAATTCAGTGAAGCTTAATAAAGTTGGAGTAGAACAACCTTCGTTTATTTCTGATTCTTCAAAACATGGTGATGACGTATATATTGGTGCATTTAGCTATATCGGTGAACATGTTGTTATGGGCAATAATGTTAAAATATTTCCAAACACATATATAGGAGATAATACCGTAATAGATGATAATACCATAGTTTTTTCTGGTGCTAAGATTTATTCTGAAACTATAATAGGTAAAAATTGTGTTATTAATTCTGGAGCTATTATAGGAGCTGATGGTTTTGGTTTTGCCCCTAATGATGAAGGGGGCTATAGTAAAATTCCTCAAATTGGAAATGTGATTATTGAAGACTTTGTTGATGTAGGTGCTGCAACAACTATTGATCGAGCCACTCTAGGTTCAACCATTATTAGAGCTGGTGTAAAACTAGATAACCAAATACAAATAGCACATAACGTTGAAATTGGTAATAATACGGTGATCGCTGCCCAAACTGGTGTTGCAGGCTCTACTAAAATTGGGAAAAATTGTCAGATAGGAGGGCAGGTTGGTATAGCTGGACATATAACAATAGGTAATAATGTTAGAATACAAGCACAATCTGGTATTGGTAGAAATGTTAAAGATGACGAAATCTTACAAGGCTCTCCAGCTATAAAATTAAGTGACTACAATAAATCGTATGTTCATTTTAAAAACTTGCCAACTATTGTTAAAAATATTAATGATTTAGAAAAGAATAAATGGGAATAGTTAATACTGAAATCAAACAAAAAACTATTAAAGAAGCCGTTTCTTTAAAAGGTGTAGGATTGCATACTGGATTAGAAGTAACCTTAACTTTTAAACCAGCTGCAGCTAATTCTGGATTATCATTTAAGCGTGTTGATCTGGAAGGGCAACCTGTAATTGAAGCTGATGCTAATTATGTAACAAACACACAGCGTGGAACTTGTTTAGAGAAAAATGGAGTAACGATTCAAACGTCTGAACATGTTTTAGCTGCTTTGGTAGGATTAGATGTTGATAACGCTGTAATAGAACTTAATGCCTCTGAACCTCCTATAATGGATGGGTCTTCTAAGTTTTTTGTTGAAGCCATTGAAAAAGCTGAAGTTGTAGAACTTGATGCTTGTAGGGAAGAGTTTGTTATTACAGATATTGTATCTTATGTAGATGAAGAATCTGGAAGTGAAATTCTTGTGATGCCTTCTAAAGAATACCAAATTACTACTATGGTAGATTTTGGAACTAAAGTTTTAGGAACACAAAATGCGACGTTAAATCATATTTCAGATTTTAAAAAGGATATTTCAGACTCACGTACATTTAGTTTCTTACATGAAATAGAAATGTTATTAGAACATGGTTTAATAAAAGGAGGCGATTTAAACAATGCTATAGTATATGTAGATAAAGCACTATCTCCTGAAACTATGGAAAAGCTAAGAGTAGCGTTTAAAAAAGATTCTATTTCAGTTAAGCCAAATGGCATTTTAGACAATTTGACTTTGCATCATCCTAATGAAGCGGCAAGACATAAATTATTAGATGTTTTAGGCGATTTAGCGCTTGTTGGAACCAGAATTAGAGGTAAGGTTATTGCAAATAAACCCGGACATTTTGTTAACACACAATTTGCAAAAAAACTTTCAAAAATAATAAAGAACGAACGTCGTAACAATGTACCAAATATAGATTTAAACCAACCTCCTTTAATGGATGTGATGCAAATCATGGCTATGTTACCTCACAGGCAACCGTTTTTGTTAATAGACAAAGTATATGAACTTACCGAAAATCATGTCATAGCCACAAAAAATGTGACTATGAACGAAGAGTTTTTTAAAGGTCATTTTCCAGGAGCTCCAGTAATGCCCGGGGTTTTAATTGTTGAAGCTATGGCACAAACAGGTGGGGTTTTAGTTTTAAATACCGTTCCAGATCCAGAAAATTACTTAACATTTTTTATGAAAATGGATAAGGTTAAGTTTAAACAAAAAGTAATGCCTGGTGATACTCTGATATTCAGCTGTTCCTTAATTACTCCAATTCGTCGTGGTATTTGCCACATGCAAGGATATGCTTATGCCAATGGTAAATTATGCGCTGAAGCCGAATTAATGGCTCAAATTTCAAAAGTAAAATAAATATGAACCAACCTTTAGCTTACGTACATCCCGGTGCGAAAATCGCAAAAAATGTAGTTATTGAACCATTTACAACTATTCATAACAATGTAAAAATAGGTGAAGGTACATGGATAGGCAGCAACGTGACCATTATGGAAGGTGCTCGAATTGGTAAGAATTGTAATATTTTTCCTGGTTCAGTAATTTCTGCTGTTCCACAGGACTTAAAATATAATGATGAAGATACAACTGTTGAAATTGGCGATAATGTCACCATAAGAGAATGTGTTACGATCAATAGAGGGACAACAGATAGAATGAAAACAGTAGTAGGCGACAACTGTTTAATAATGGCATATTGCCACATTGCGCACGATTGCATAGTGGGTAAGAATTGTATATTTTCTAATAACAGTACTTTGGCTGGACACATTAATATTGGCGATTATGTTGTTCTGGCAGGTATGACTGCGGTTCATCAATTTGTTTCCATAGGAAATCATGCTTTTGTAACTGGAGGGTCTTTAGTTAGAAAAGATGTGCCACCTTTTGTGAAAGCTGCTCGCGAACCTTTATCTTATGTTGGAATTAATTCAGTAGGACTGAGACGTAGAGGGTTTTCAGCAGAAAAAATTAGAGAAATTCAAGATATATTCAGAATACTGTATCAAAAAAATTATAATAATACACAAGCTGCTGAAATTATTGAAGCTGAAATGGAGGCAACTCCTGAACGTGATGAAATTCTTCAGTTTATAAAAAATTCTCATCGAGGTATCATGAAAGGATATTTCAAATCAAATTAATTTTAAGATAAAAGAATAAAGAGAAAAGAAGCGAGAAAAAAGACGGATAACGGATTGGAAAGTTTTTTCTCTTTGGGAAGACGGTAGATGGAGAACTCAACAACAAACAACTAAACGACAAACAACTTAACAACAAAATGGCAACGACAAGCGACATTAGAAACGGATTATGTATTCGTTATAACAATGATATTTATAAAGTAATAGAATTTCTACACGTAAAACCTGGTAAAGGACCTGCCTTTGTGAGAACAAAAATGAAAAGTGTAACTAGTGGAAAAGTATTAGATAACACATTTTCTGCAGGGCATAAATTGGAAGATGTACGTGTAGAGACTCATAAATTTCAATATTTATATAATGATGGAGAATTTTATCATTTTATGAATGAAGCAGATTATACTCAAATCCGTTTATTAGAAGCCGCTTTAGATAATCCAGCACTAATGAAAGAAGGCGAGGTAGTAACTGTTTTAATCAATACGGAAGATAATATGCCACTATCTGTTGATTTACCTGCTAGTGTAGTTTTAGAGGTTACACATACAGAACCTGGTGTTAAAGGAAATACAGCTACAAACGCTACTAAGCCTGCAACTATGGAAACTGGAGCAGAGGTTAATGTTCCGTTATTTATAAATGAAGGCGATAAAATTAAAATCGAAACAGCGAAAGGCACTTATAAAGAACGTGTTAAAGAATAAAAAATCAGTTCACAGTTGGCAGAATCCAGTAAGCAGTACTTACTATAATTTGAATCATTGTTGTCCGATAAAAAATAGTTCGCTTAAAGAAAACCTTTGCGAACCCTAAGTTTTCAGGGCTTATAAAAAAGAGGGGCTTGCTTTTTGCGATTACTGAAAAATTTTATTTTTTAGAAAGTTATGAATTTAAAAATTAC
>Ga0316208_1002575_pt1 | contig 14532 bp, 12 predicted proteins | sample 3monopyrite_MG_FD_204944 | JGI IMG/M metagenome (GOLD analysis project Ga0316208, IMG submission 204944) | Microbial mat bacterial communities from mineral coupon in-situ incubated in ocean water Damariscotta River, Maine, United States -... | ecosystem: Environmental > Aquatic > Marine >... | reverse complement strand
GAATAATTGTTGATGGCTCTGTAGTTATGACGGAAGCCAACATGAGAAATTTGGCTCAGCGAGCCCGTGCGCTTGGCCGCCCGCTTACTAAGAAGGAACGGCTCGAAGTCATAGCCAAATCTGGGACGGCAGTTGCACGTCCAATTGTGTTCGGCATGGCCATCATCATGGTGGTGTTTTTCCCGGTGCTAGCGCTACAAGGCATTGAAGGGAAAATGTTCCGCCCCATGGCCTGGACATTCATCTTTGCCCTTGGTGGTGCGCTACTTGTCGCGCTCACCTTGTCGCCAGTGTTGGGTTACTACTTCTTGCCGAAGGGCGTCAAGGAACGAGAGGGCCTTTTTGCGCGTTTGATGAATGGCACCTATTCATGGTTCCTTTCGGTTGCATTGCGTCTGCGATGGCTCGTGCTCGCGGGAGCTGCCCTAGTCATGGCCGTTGCTGGATGGATGGCGTCAAGCCTTGGCGGGGAATTCATTCCTCGATTGAGTGAAGGAGCTGTCGTACTAAACACAATCCGTTTGGCTGGCGTTTCCGTTGATGAATCCGTCCGCTACAACACTAAAATCGAAGAACTTCTCCTTGCGGAGTTTCCGGACGAAGTGCGCCATGTTTGGAGCCGCATTGGTACTGCAGAAATCGCAACGGACCCGATGGGAGTGGAACTCACTGACACTTTCCTGTCCCTGAAGCCACGCAGCGAATGGACAAGGGCGACAACGCAGGCGGAGTTAGTGACGGCAATGCAAGAGACCGTCGACGATCTGCCGGGTCTTAATATCGTGGCGACCCAGCCAATTGAGATGCGTTTGAACGAAATGGCCTCGGGCATTCGATCTGATATTGGCATCAAGATTTATGGCGACGACTTCGATGAACTTGTCCGCATCAGCGATGACGTGCAGCGCATTTTGGTCGACATTCCAGGTCAGTCGGATGTAGCAGTCGATCAAGTAACAGGTCAGCCCACGCTTCGCGTTCGAATCGACCCTGACGCGATTGGACGAGTTGGAGTTTCCGGCAAGGAGGTCCTGGAGTTCGTGGAGGTCATCGGAACTCGGCGAGTTGGTGAGGTTTTTGAGGGGCAACGAAAGTTTCCTTTGGCTGTTCGGCTCGCCGACATCTACCGCAGCGACGCGAATGCTCTACGCGCAGCACTAATTCCAACCAAGTCCGGCCTCCGCCTGCCGCTTCGTAGTGTGGCAACAGTCACAGAAGAAGAGGGGATTTCCACAATTGCTCGTGAATGGGGGAGACGGCTCATTCGGGTTCAATGCAACGTCGCGGAGCGTGACGTCGCATCATTCGTTGAAGAGGCGCAAGCGCGCATCGCGAATGAGTTGAAGCTCCCAGAAGGCTACGTCATCGATTGGGGAGGCCAGTTCGAGAACCTAGCTAATGCCAAACTCAGGTTTCTCATTGTTATTCCAGCCACTCTCCTGCTGGTCTTCTTCCTCTTGTTTTTCAGCCTCAAAAACCTTCGCGAGGTGCTGCTGATTTACACCGGGATTCCGTTTGCTGCCGTCGGTGGTGTCTTTGCCCTTTGGTCGCGCGGCATGCCATTCAGCGTCAGTGCAGCCGTTGGCTTCATTGCCCTCGGCGGAATTGCTGTCTTGAATGGTCAAATCCTGGTTTCTGCCATCCGAGGATTCCTGGAGGAAGGCCGTGAGCTACGCATAGCAGTTTCCGATGCGGCTAGACAACGCCTGCGGCCGGTGTTGGCGACAGCCATCACCGACGCGGCTGGATTCCTGCCGATGGCACTTTCTACGGGTGTTGGTGCAGAGGTGCAGCGTCCACTGGCAACCGTCGTGGTTGCTGGAGTGATGACTTCCACGGTGCTAACCCTTTTTGTATTGCCCATCCTTTACCTACTCGTCATGAAGAAGTCATCCAATCAGACCCAGGAAGAGAGGAAAGCGCAATGAGTCCCGTTCCACGGATAGCTGCATTAAGTCTAGTGGTCATTCTCGGCGGATGTGCCAACGTCAATCCTGCCCCGGACTACGACGTGGCGAAGGACGAAGTGTCCGCTGCAACAGGAATAGCTTCCCTATATCTGCCAGGTGAGGACGAGAGGGCTCAAGATCAAGTTGCCAAGCTCCTGGAAGGCGGTCTTACCTCCCATGAGGCAGTCCAGGTTGCCCTCCTGAACAACCATAGCCTGCGAGAGATGTTTTTCGAGATCGGCGTGAGTCGCGCGGATGCTGTGCAGGCTGGCTTGCTATCGAATCCATCTTTGGATGCGCTTGTCCGCTTTCCCGTTGACACAGGGAGCGCAGTGACTGAGGCCGGACTGCTCCAGAACCTTGCAGAGCTATGGCAAGTCTCCGCCCGCGAACGGGTTGCAGAGGTCCAAGTGGAGCGCACTGTACTTGATGTCGCTCAGCACGCGGTCATGGTGGCAGCGGAAACTAAGTCAGCGTATTCATCAGCTTTGGCCGCCGTTTCGACCCTTATGGTTTCTGAGGAAAACCTGAACACTGCGCAAGAGTTCCTGAACCTAACACTGGAACAGCAGGAGGCTGGTGCCGCAACCCAAGTTGACGTGAATGCTGCACGATCCACGTTCCTGGAGCAGCAATTGCTTGTGCGTGCAGCAAGGTTCACAGTAATCGAATCTAGGCGCAAACTTGCCCTGGCTTTGGGCTTCGCAGAGCCTCTGGAGGGAGACATTCTCTCTGAAGTACTTGCGGAAACAGCTGACCGACACCTCGAACTGGATCACCTGCTGATGATTGCGAGCGAACATCGACTCGACTTGCGCTCCGTCAAGAAGGCTGTGGAAGCCTCTGAATTAGCCGTTCCGCTTGAGCGCCGACGTGTGTGGCGCAACCTGAGTGGTGGCCTAGCCTTCGAATCAGAGGGCGGTGTGCTCGCTCTTGGCCCCGCCATTGATTTGGAGTTGCCAATTTTCGACCAGAATCAGGCGCAGATTGCCAAGGCCGAGTATCTCTACGCACAAAACCTTCGTCGCCTCGAGGGAGTTGCTGCCCAAGTCAGTCAGCAAGTTCATGGCGCTTACGAAAATTTCTTACTGTCACAAGAGATGGCCCGGTTGTACCGAACGGAACTCCTACCTCTTGGGGAAGAGAGTCTCGACCTTGCGCGGGAATCTTTCGCAGCTGGGAAAACGGGATTCCTGTCAGTGCTGGAGGCTCAAGATCGCCTGCTTCAGACTCGACGTGAATATGTGGATCGCCTAGAAGCTGTTGCGTTGAGCATTCCCATGTTGGAAGCAGCGTGTGGCCGACCATTGGATTATCTGCTTGACTTGGATGGGTGATCAAATGTGGGTTAGTTCCTTTTTCATTTCAAAAATGGACTGCCCAGCCGAAGAAAAATTGATTCGGCTTGCTCTTAGCAACTTGAGGCAGGTTCACGACCTATCGTTCGATTTGCCGAACCGCCAATTGGAGGTCCTACATGATGGCGAAGTTGAGTCGGTGTTGAACAAGTTAACAGCGCTAGGGTTAGGGGCGTCGTTGCGGGAGACCACAGTCGCTGATCCAACAAGCTTCGGTACCTTTGAAGGATTGCAGGCTTCGGCGGGTGAAGAATCCGCCACCTTGCGCTTGTTGCTCGTCATCAATGCAGCCCTGTTTGCTGTGGAAATGACGGCAGGCCTAGTCGCACAGTCCACCGGATTGATTGGTGAGTCTCTCGACAATTTAGCAGACGCCGCGGTTTACGGAATTGCTCTGTTTGCAGTGGGGCATAGCGTTAGGAAGCAGGTTCGGGCTGCTCATGTCGCAGGCTTACTTCAGCTGATTCTGGCAATCGGCGTTCTTGCCGAAGTGATTAGGCGATTCGTATTCGGAAGTGAGCCTGAATCACTGGCGATGATGGCTATTGCGTTTATTGCCTTGATCGCCAATACGAGTTGTTTGCTACTTCTTTCTCGTCATAAAGAGGGTGGCGCTCACATGAAGGCAAGCTGGATCTTCTCCGCCAATGATGTACTGATCAACGTCGGGGTGATATTCGCTGGCGCCCTCGTTGCGTGGACAGGTTCGAACTTTCCGGATTTGGTCATCGGCACAATTACAGGGATCATCGTACTGAACGGTGCAAGGCGCATATTGGCGCTGAAGTAAATGGCAACCCTAAATTGAAGGAGGCGTATGCGCAGGCTGAGTCTATGCGGCTTGATTCCTTACTCAGCTAGGTCGCACGAGTATCGTTTTCCTAGACCGTCGCGCCTTCGACCAGCTGCAGGAAGCGGCCGAAAAGGTGAGCCGGATCATGCGGGCCAGGAGCGCCCTCGGGGTGATACTGCACCGAGAACAGGGGCAGGCTTTCGTGTTCGAGACCAGCCACGGTGTTGTCATTACCGTTCCAATGGGTCACGCGTAAACCAGTGCCGGCCAAACTTTCGGCGTCGACGGCGAAGCCATGGTTTTGCGAGCTGATGTCAATCTGCCCGTTGGCGGTTTCGACCACCGGATGGTTTGCACCGTGGTGGCCAAACTTCATCTTGTAACTCTGACCGCCTAAGGCCAGCGCCAGGATTTGGTGGCCGAGGCAAATGCCGAATAACGGCAGACCACTCGGAGCTAAGTCGCGCACCGAAGCAATCGCTTCCCCGACGGCGGCAGGGTCGCCCGGTCCATTGGACAGGAACACCGCACGTGCGCCTGTCGCTTGCACTTCTTTGGCAGTCGCATTCCACGGCAACACGATGGGCGCGAAACCAGCGCTCACTAGGTTGCGCAGAATGTTGCGTTTAATGCCAAAGTCTAAACAGGCAACCGGAACCGCGTCGGCGCGCAAACTTTGTGGTTGCCAAGTCTCGCTATGCGGCAAGCCTTCTTCCCAGGAGTAAGACTCTTCCGTGCTGACGCGTTGCGCCAAGTTTTGTCCTTCGAGCGAAGGCAGCGCGCGAGCCTTTGCCGCAAGCGCTTCGACATCTTCCGAAGTCGTACTCATGACTGCACGCAAGGCACCTTGCTCGCGCAACAGCAGCGTGAGTTCGCGCGTGTCGATGCCATCCATGGCCATGACATCGCGCTCGAGGAAGTATTCACCAAGCGTTTGTTCGGCAGTCCATGACGAAGTGCATGGAGTCAACTGATGCATGATCATGGCATCGGCCCAACAGCGCGACGATTCGTCCGCCGCCGCCTGGCAACCGTAGTTGCCGATTTGCGGGTAAGTCATGACCACGGCTTGGCCGCAGTAAGAGGGATCGGTAAGAATCTCCTGGTAGCCGGTCATGCCGGTGTGGAACACGAGCTCAAAGCCTCGTTCCCCGCTTGCACCGACCGAGCGGCCGCGGAACGCCATGCCATTTTCCAGAACCAGCAGGGCCGTTTGGGGAGCTTCCGACATGCCCCCATTATCGCGTGGCGGAGGGGCTTGCGCCTAGCCCTCGGGGTAGGTCTTCTCGTACCAACGCATCCAGGCTTCGCGGTTGGTGCCGAAGTCCTGTCCGGTCAGTTGTTTGAGCGAAGTCGAAATGCGCCCGGCCAGCTGGGTGGAGATGACGCGGATCTGCAGGGTGGTGCCCTCGGTGAGTACCGAAACGATGGGGTCGGCAATCACCGCGCCAGCGGCAACCTCGACGTCGTAATCGCTGATGTAGGCAATCTGCCTACCGAAGAACACGTAGCTGCGTGGAGCACTTCCGGTATCGCTCGAAGCCAGAGCATGAATCAGGGCTTTGGCTACCGAGTGGTCGGTGCTGCCAAAGTTGCCGAGGTAGCTGGCGGCGCGTTGGCGCATGGCGTCGTCGCGCTCACGCCATAAGGCGAGAGTCCAAAGGCCAAGTGAGCGTTCCGGCTGCAAGTCTTGCAGGGAACTTGCCGCCGCTTGGCGTACCGCAAGTTGCTCGTCTTCGAGGCTGACGGTCAACAAAGGCCGCTCAAGGTCGTAGGTGCTTTGGTGCGAAGCAATCAACGCGGCGGCGCGGCGGATCTCGGCATCTTTGCTTTTGAGGCCACGGCGCAGGTCGACCAAACCAATGCGACGCTTAGGAAGTTCGCGCGATTGCGGAATCTCACGCAACAGGGCGCCAGTCAATAACGCTTGCTCGGCGTCTTCGGCCTTGAGCATTTGTTCCCACAACAGGTCGGTACGCTTATCGCGCTTGGTCTTGCTCGGCAGAGTGTCAATCTTGCCGCCCCAAGTGGTGAGAGCGTTCAACCAGGCTTCGCGTGCTTCGGCGTTGCGCGGCTCGGCTTCGGCCAAGGATTCGAGCAGGCCGCGCTCCGAAATGCGTTGCATCCATTGCACTTGATCCAATGCGGAGAGCGCCTCGAGCAGGCGCAGGTCCTCTTGGCCATCGACGATTTCGACCACTGGGTCGAGAGTCGCGTCATACACGCCATAGGCGGTTTGCACTTCGCGGTCGCCCACCTCTGGAGTCTCGCTCGCTTCGACACGGGCGCCGGACTGAAGAACCGCCATCGGCACTTCGCCTTGGCAGAGGAGGAGCAGGAGGGGTGTCAGCACGGTCATGACCATCTTTAGGAGTGTTCCGGTAGCCAGGTTTCACCATACCAGGCCAACCATTCTTCTTTGGTGCGGACTTCGCTGTCCGAAACCAAGGTTTGCAGCGCATCCATGAGGGCGGTTTGCAAACTTTCACTGTACACCCCAACTTTGAGGGTGCTGCCGAGGTCGACGAATTCCTCTGCCACGTTGAGATGGCGGACGTCGGCATCTTGGCGCACCGGGTCAAAGCTGACGGCTTCGATGGCCCCGCGGTCAACTTGCTTCATGACCCAAATCGTGCGGCCATAGAACTCGAACCGTTGTGGGGGACGAACATCCCAGGCGGCAATGATGTGCATCAGGGCGCGCACCGCATGGTCGCCACCAAAGCGGCCAAGGTTGCGCACAGCAAGCTCGCGATCTTTCTCTTGGCCATTGGCGGCATTGCGCACCCAATACTGGCGTGCGGCGTGCGGATGAATGGCGTGGATACCGGCGGCGGCACCATCGCGCGCGGCTTCCGCTTCTTCCCGCAAAGAAGCTTGGAGCAAGATCTCGCGCATCGAGAACTCTTGTTGGCGGCCGGCAATCAAGGCGGCGACGCGGCGGCGTGCCGGAATACGACTACGCATGCCCTTGCGCAGGCTAGCAATCGAGACTTGGCGCGTGAACTGTGGGTGTTCGCTGACCGAAACCTCTTCGAATAAGCGCGCGCCGAGCAACAGGGCGTCGGTCGGGTCGGCTTCTTGAATCTGATCCCAAAGCCAAGGCACGCGCTTTTCGTACTTCAGGTTTTTGGGCACCGTGTCGAGACGCTTGCCCCAGGCTTCCACCGCTTCATAGGGGTAGAGCTGTTGCGGTTGCTCGGTCATGACTTTCGCGCATGCGTCCATCAGGCTTGTGAGTTGCCCGGCCGTGGATAGATCTTGCAGAAAGGTCTCGTCGTCGATGAGACCTTGCTCATGTAGCCGGGTCAAATCGATGCGTTGCTGGGTGCCATCGACGATGTCGGCTACGGGATCGGTGGCCACCAGCATGCGGCCAAAGGGGGTGATGATTTCCCGGTCGCCGACTTTGGTGCCGGATTGGCACTCCACGCGAACGCCACTTTTGGTGACGGCAATCGGTTGGGCAGGGGGCTCTGGCGCCTGTGCGCCAAGCCATAGCGCGGTCGCGAGCAAGGAGATCATGAGGGAAAACCCTGCAATCCGCATGCCGCACGGGCAATTCTGGCCGCCAAAAAGCCTCCGCCAAAGCCATTATCGATGTTGACCACCCCAATTCCGGGTGCGCAGGCGTTGAGCATGGCGAGAAGAGCCGCCAGGCCGCCGTAGGAGGCCCCGTAGCCCACGCTGGTGGGAACGGCCACAAGCGGGGCCTGAACCAGGCCAGCGACCACTGAGGGCAGGGCGCCCTCCATGCCGGCGACGACGACTAGTGCGTCGGCTGTGCGTAATCGCTCGATTTTGCCCACAATGCGGTGCAATCCGGCCACCCCGACGTCGGTGATGATCTCGGCCTGAGAGCCCATCCAACGTGCGGTGACGAGGGCTTCTTGAGCCACCGGGAGGTCCGAGGTGCCAGCGGCCACGACCAGAACCTTTCCACTGGGTGCCGGGCTGGTTTGAGCCGGATCATGCCAGCGCACGGTGCGGGCGAGTGCGTCGTAATCGGCGGCAGGGAGCTCTACTTGCACGGCCTCAGCTTGCTCTGCGGTGGCACGAGTCATCAAGAGTCGTGCGCTGGACTGTGCCAAAGTGGTGGCGGCGCGCACGGCTTGCTCGACCGATTTGCCTTCGGCATAAATCACTTCGGGTGCGTCGCAGCGCAGGCCGCGGCCATGATCGGGCACTAGCTCAGGGTACTCATGGACTGCGGCGCGGAGTGGCGCAAGCGCGGCTTCCTCTAGGGCATCTTGCGGATTGATTTCGCCGTTGGCCAACCGCGTGAACAAGTCTTCGAGTTGTTGCCGTTCCATTAGCCTGCGGCGGAGACGTCGAGGTTGAGGTCATCGGTGTGACCTTGTTGCCACAGTTCATGGCCAAGGCCTGCAATCATGATGGCGTTATCGGTGCAGGCTTCCGGTGGTGCCAAAATGATTTCGATGTCTTCTCGCTCGCCCATTGCCTGGAGTTCTGCACGCAATCGACGATTGAGAGCAACACCGCCACCTACGAGCAAACGCGGAATGTTTTCTTGTGCGGCTGCGCGCCGGCATTTTTCGACGAGCGTATCGGCCACGGCCTGTTCGTAACTTGCGCACAAGTTGGGAATCTCCGTTTTGGGCAGCAGCCAGTCACTGCCATGAGTGCCGCCGGGGCCATGAATGCGATAAAGCAAGGCCGTCTTGAGGCCAGAGAAACTAAACTCCAAAGATTCCCGTGATAACAGTGGTCGTTTGAACGGGTAAGCCTTGGGGTCGCCGTGCTCTCCAGTCTTTTGGATCGAAGGCCCGCCGGGATAAGCAAGGTCCATCATGGCTGCGGCTTTGTCCAGGGCCTCGCCCGCCGCGTCATCGCGGGTGGAACCCAGTTCGACATGTCGATCTGCCGCTTCGCTGCGGTAAAGGCTGGTGTGGCCTCCGGACACTACCAAGGTGACATACGGAAAGTGCGGCCGCTCCAAGGTCATCAAGGCGGCATAAACATGGGCTTCAATATGGTGCACGCCGACGATGGGCTTTTGCCACGACCAGGCCAGGGCCTTGGCCGCGGTGGCGCCAATCAGCAAGGAACCAAGCAAGCCCGGGCGATTCGTCACCGCAAGCAAATCCAGCTCGGAAGCTTCGACCTTGGCTTGTTGCAGAGCTGCGTCGACCACTGGCTGAATCGCACGCAGGTGGCTGCGACTCGCCAATTCCGGAACGACGCCGCCATAGGCCGCATGTTCTTCGACCTGGCTTTCGATGACCGAGGACAACACTTTCTTGCCATCGGCAACGACAGCGGCTGCGGTTTCATCGCAAGAGGATTCAATGCCAAGGACCAGTGCCATGGTTATTGCGGGGGAAGTGCTTCGGCAAGCAAACGATGCGCCACTTCTAAGCTGCTGTCTTTCGGCGGAGCAACATTGGCGACGACAGGGAACAATCGTTCAAAGTCTTCGCGGTAGCGCTGAGGCGGTGGATTGCGCCCCTGCCACGCTTTGATCGACGCTTCTTCTTCTGGAGTGCGGGCCACCGCGAGATCGGGTTCAAGGCCACCCGCGAACTGGTCACCGAGATGGTCTTCCAAGATTTTGCCGCGCGGGGTGAGGTAATAACCCGCCGTGAACTTGATGGCGAAGCTGCCGCTAGGGAAGTCAAACACTTCTTGGTACACGCCTTTGCCGTAGCTGCGTTGGCCCACCAACACCGCGGCGCCACGTTCGCGCAGAGCTGCCGCAAGTACTTCGGAACCGGAGGCGGACCATTCGTTCATGAGAACTACCAACGGCAGGCCAACATGGGTGGCGTCGTCTTCATTGCCATAGCGAGAGCTGGGCCCATTGACGCGGCTTTGCAGGGTGCAAATCAAACCACCTGGCAAGAAGCGCGAGGCAATATCCACCGCGGCATCGAGCTGGCCGCCGATATTCCAACGCAAATCCAACACCAAAGCGCGCATGCCCATTTCTTCGAGTCGCAGCATGGCGCGGTCAAACTCACCTGCGGTGCTGCGCGCAAAGGAGCGCACATGGATATGGCCAATCCCGCTTTCGCGGTCGAGCAAGCGCACATCGCCTACGGTTAAAGTCGGCACCGAGCCGCGTTCCATCGTGACGGTACTGCGTTCCCCATCCACATGTTGGAGTTCCAAGGTGACCGAGCTTCCGGGTTCTCCGCGCAGGCGCTCTCGCAGCTGGTCCATCACTTCACCCTGAACATCTTCGCCATCGATGGAGAGAAAGATGTCGCCGGGGCGCAGCCCAAGCTTTTCCGCAACGCCGCCAGGCTGGGGGTAGAGCACGGTGCCGTTGCCGTCCATCATCACGCCGATGCCCACCAGCATGCCACTCGATTCCTCGTGGAAGCGGCGCATGTCCTCAGGCCCGATGAAGGTGGAGTAGGGGTCTTCCAGGGACTGGATCATGCCGTCGACGCCGCGCTGCATCAGCCACTGCGCATCCTTCGGGATGGCGTATTCCTCGGCCAATCGACGATGCACCAAGGCTAGCATTTGCTCCTCCTCGGGGCGCGAAAGCTCGACGATGGTGGGTCCCAAGAAGGACTGCGTCAACAAAATGCCGACCGCCGCCCAAAACGCTCCAAAGAGCAAGCTAGGCAGGTGAAACCACGCGGAGTTGCGCTGCTGCATGTCCCCTGATTCTAAGTGCCGCCGAGGGTGGAGGGGAGGGGGCTACAATCTGCCCCATGCCCGAGGTCCATCTGCGTTACTCCTGTGAGTTCTGCGCTGCCTACCGATTGGCGCGTCCAGACTGGAGCGAAGCTCGCAATCGCGAGGTCTATGGCGTTTGTGCAAGCCCACATGGGCATGGACACAACTACCAGTTCGAGGTCCACGTTGCCGGCGAGGTTGATGGTGAAACCGGCATGGTCATGGACTACATGAAGCTGCAGGCCTTGGTGCAGGAACACATCGTGGCCGAGGTCGACCACCTTCATCTCAATCTCGATGTGCCCTGGCTTCAGGGCGTGGTGCCGACCAGCGAGAATCTGCTCCTTGCTTTTTGGCCGCGTTTGCAAGCGGCCCTGCCCGACGGGGTCCGCCTGCATTGCCTGAGCCTGCAGGAGAGCCGCGATCACACCGCCTTGTATTACGGACCGAACCATGACTGAATCGTCTGATCCGCTCGAAGAGCTCGTTCGTGCGCAGCTCCAAGCCTTGGGCGAAGACCCGCAGCGTGAAGGCCTGCAGCGCACACCTTTGCGGGTCGCCAAGTCGCTGCGCTACCTCACGCAGGGGCACGAAACTTCGCTTGCGAGCTTGGTCAATGGTGCCTTGTTCGAGGAAGAGGTCGACGAAATGGTCCTGGTCAAGGACATCGAGTTCTACTCCCTGTGTGAGCACCATATGCTGCCGTTTTATGGGAGGGTGCATATTGCCTACCTGCCCGCGGGCAAGGTCATCGGCCTGAGCAAGCTGCCGCGATTAGTGGATATGTTCTCCCGGCGCCTCCAGGTGCAGGAGCGGATGACCGTGCAAATCGCCAACGCGGTTCAGGAAGTCCTTTCCCCAAAGGGGGTTGCGGTGGTTTCGGAGTCGGCCCATTTGTGCATGATGATGCGCGGAGTGGCGAAGCAGGCCAGCACCACCACGGCCAGCTGCATGTTGGGGGCCTTCCGAGAGGACCCGCGCACCCGAGCCGAGTTCTTCAGCTTGGTTCAGGGTTCGCGTCCGGTTCTTTAAGGAAAATTCACGCTAGGTCCAGAGATTTCCTAGTAGAATCAAGTGTCAAGTCGTTGTCGCATTGCCATTTGCGGCCTCTAGCGGCTTGTGCATCCCCCCCCTCATTCCATTCTTTTCCTCCCATGCGTCAGACCCCGACGCGTCCCATCCCCGCTCTGATGGCAATCGGAGCACTCCTGGCTTTTTTGCTCTTGGCGCTGTTCCTGTTGGACCAGCCGGCTGAGAATCCTCATGCTGCCGGGCTCGATGGCGATCCGCCTGCAGCGGTCGCTGGCTCTTAGTTAGGGCTACTGACTTCGTCCCCCGACTCGCGGAAGCGCTCTTGCTCCTCGAGGAAGGCGAGGATTTGCTCCACGCAGCTATCCGGCGTGAGCTCCGAAGTCTCGAGAACGAAATCGGCCCGTTCGTAGGCCTCGCGCCGTTGTTCGACCAGGTCGATGAGGTGCTTCATGGCCTGGTCGTTGCCGGCCATCGGGCGGGTATCGCCCTGGGCAACCACGCGATTCCAGTGCGTATCGGGCGTGGCCTGGAGCCAAATCGTGGTGCAGGTGCTAAGGAGGCGGTCGTAGGCCTCAGGGTGGCTCACAATGCTCCCAGGGAGGGCCAGAACGCCGGTGCCGTGACGACCGAGCCACTGCTCCAGGGCTTCCGCCTCGCGGCGCAAGAAGCCACCGCGCCCCTCGAGTTCGAAAATCTCGCGCGTGGTCATGCCAGCGCTGTCCTCGATGGCCTGATCCAGTTCCTGGAACGGGACTTCGAGGTGGCGAGCGAGGAGGGGGCCTACCGTGCTCTTGCCAGCGCCGCGGATGCCCAAGAGAGCCACACGACGGCTCGGAATGGGGTGGATCGGCAGGTCGCACAGAGCGCGTAGGGGCTTCTGCAGAGCCAGGGCCAGTGCGGCAATCTTCTCCAGCGAGGGGTTGCCGCGGCCGCCTTCGATTTCCACCAGAAAGCGGCGGCTGAGGTGGGCCTTTTCGGCAAGCTGTTGCAGGGACAAGCCCAATTCCCGGCGCTCATGGCGGATGCGTTGGCCGAAGGCGCGAAGAAGGTGGGCTTTGGATCTCTCCATGTTGTTGGCAATATACTTCCAGAGGTTGCGAAATCAAGGATATTTTGTTCCACTACTCTTTCGCGGTGGCCTAAGCCACCCTTGAGACACCGAATCCCCGACCACGTGACCGCAACCGCTACCTCCCCGGACCGAGTTTCTTTTGAGACTCATCCTCAGCAGTACCACCATTGGCGCCTTAGCACCGATGGCGATCTCGCGCGCCTGACCATGGCCGTCGAACCGTCCTGTGGCTTGCGCCCAGGCTACGAACTCAAGCTCAACAGTTACGACCTCGGTGTCGACATTGAGCTTGCCGACGCCGTCCAGCGTCTGCGCTTCGAACATCCTGAAGTGCGCTGCGTCGTCATCGATGGTGCTCTCGAAAAGGTGTTCTGCGCCGGTGCCAACATCCAAATGCTGCGCACCTCTGGCCATGGCTGGAAAGTGAACTTCTGTAAGTTCACCAACGAGACGCGTTTGTATCTCGAAGACGCCAGCCAGCACAGCGGATTGAAGTCCCTGGCTGCCTGCAATGGCGCCACCGCGGGTGGTGGATACGAGCTGGCTTTGGCCTGCGATGAGATTCTCCTCGTCGATGACTCCAACAGCACCGTCTCTCTTCCTGAAGTACCGCTCCTAGCTGTGCTTCCCGGAACCGGCGGCCTCACTCGTGTGGTCGACAAGCGCATGGTCCGCCGTGACCACGCCGATGTCTTCTCGACCTTGGTCGAAGGCATCAAAGGCCAGCGCGCCATCGACTGGAAACTGGTCGATGACATCGCCCCGCTCTCTCAGTTCGATGCCCGCACCAACGAAATGGCGCGCGAACTGGCCAACAGCGTGGAAGACAAGTCTGACCGCGTCGGTGTGGCCCTGACTCCTCTGGAAGTCACTCACGAAGAAGGCGCCATGCGCTATCGCTACGTGAACCTGACCTGGGATGAATCCACGCGCCAAGGCGAGTTGAGCATTCAACTCCCAGATGCCGCCAACATGGCCGATGCCTCCGCCGCGCACGCCGAAGGCGCGCAGTGGTGGTTGTTCGACATGTTCCGCCAGATCGACGATGCGCTGTTGAACATGCGCATCAACCTGCCACTGATCAATGTCATGTCGGTGCGCGTTCTTGGCAACCCGCAAGTGGCCCTAGACGCCGACGCCTTCCTCGCCGCCAACCAAGATCATTGGTTCATCGACGAGGTCGCCTGCTTCATGAAGCGCGTACTCAAGCGCTACGACCTGACGGCAAAGTCCTTCTTCGCTCTCGCCGACGCAGGCACCGCATTTGCCGGCACTTGGTTGGAGTTCGGACTTGGCGCCGACCGCTTCTACGTCCTCGACGATGAAGACACGCCAGTGCAACTTGGCGTCAGCAGCATGAATGGGGGAGCTTACCCCATGAGCAATGACCTCAGCCGGTTGGAGAGTCGCTTCTTGGGTGACTTGGATCAGGCTGGTCGCATCCTTGCCAAGCAAGGCCTCATCGCCGCCGCCGATGCCCTCGGCCTCGGCCTTTCCACCGAATCGATGGACCTCATCGATTGGGAAGATGAAATCCGCGTGCACTTGGAAGAGCGCGCGAGCTACTCGCCAGATTCGCTGACTGGCATGGAAGCGAACCTTCGCTTCGCTGGTCCCGAAACTCTCGAGACCAAAATTTTTGGCCGCCTGACCGCATGGCAGAACTGGATTTTCCAG
>Ga0316208_1002573_pt1 | contig 14545 bp, 13 predicted proteins | sample 3monopyrite_MG_FD_204944 | JGI IMG/M metagenome (GOLD analysis project Ga0316208, IMG submission 204944) | Microbial mat bacterial communities from mineral coupon in-situ incubated in ocean water Damariscotta River, Maine, United States -... | ecosystem: Environmental > Aquatic > Marine >... | reverse complement strand
CTATTACACACTTGGTTACTATCCTGATTTAATGTTCTTGTTTCCATTAATCGCATTTATATTGCTAATTACTAAATTTAATTTATTTTCTGACTTTCTGTATTATAAAAGCAAGCTAGAAAACCCTTTAGACAAAGGTAACAAAGTTAGAAATAATGAATTTGAAGAAGACCTTAAAGATCCGAAAAAGATTAAAGGTATTGCTAAGTGGTATTATAGTTATCAATCATTTTTAGATGCTCGCGCTCGCAGTGTTGATTTTCTGCTGTTAATATTATTAGTTGATACCATGTTTGATTACAATTTATCAAAGTTGTTATTAAGTTTATCTGTACTGATAATTTTAAGAGCTATAGTTATGTATGTAGCTGGTGTGTATTTTGCTTTTAAAGTTTATAAAGGTGGTGCGGGTGGATAAAAAATATTGGAACAATTATTATCAACAACATGGTAAAGATAAGGGTATTAGTAAGCATAGTAGTTTTGCACAATTTAGTTTAGATAATTTTTTTACTGAAAAAAATTTGAATATTGTAGAACTAGGATCTGGTAATGGCAGAGACGCAATTTTTCTTGCCCATCACGGCCACAAAGTTTTCGCTATTGATCAAAGCACTACTGCAATTGATATTGAGAAACAAAGTTTGCATGCTAAAGTTGGTCAGAATTTACACCCTAAAGCACTAGATTTTATTCAAGAAGATTATACTCAGTATGGAAAAATAGATGCATTTTATTCAAGGTTTACTATCCACTCTATTACGAAAAGCGATGAGGAGTTATTACTACCCAATGTTTATAACACTTTAAACAGTAACGGTTTGTTTTGTATTGAAGTAAGAACAACTAAGGATCCGCTATGTGGTGTTGGCGAGTATTGTAGCGAAAATACATTTAGTACTGATAACCATAAGCGACGATTTATTGACTCTAAAGTGTTTCGAGAGCAAGTTTCAGTTTTGGGGTTTAAAGAATTGTATTTTACAGAGGAGAATAATTTGTCAATTTACAAAAATGATAATCCAGTGTTAATGAGAATTATTTTACAAAAATGACAGATGAAAATAATACTATTTTTAAAATAGCTGTTGATATTTTAACGGATAACAATGTTAATTACTGGGTTTGTCATGGCACACTATTAGGTATTATTCGTGAAAACAGGCTTTTGACATGGGATCACGATATTGATTTTGCAGTATGGGATGATGAATATTCCAAAGAAGAAATATTAAAAATATTTGATGCTGACGAACGATTTAAGCAAGAGGTTGTATTAGAAGAAATAAATAGTTTACATTTTGCTACAGCAGATAAAAGAGTAGATATTAATTTTTATAGTAGGGATGCAGACAAGGCATATATCAAATGGGCCGCACTACCCGAAGGTGTTTTCCTTAAGATTTATTATTTTGCTATAAATTTCATTGCTACTGATACAAGCATAAGAAAAACTATTGAGTCTAATAACGGGAAAGTTATAAAGATTATTAAGTTATTGATAATCACACCACTAATTTTTGTTAAATTTATTTTGCCCAAATTACTTAAGAGTAAGTTGAATAAAAATTTATATAAAAAACTTGACTCCATTGGCTATAGCTACCCAATGAAGTTAATGAAATGCAAAGTAATGAGTTTTTTAAGTGTGGATATTGTTGTGCCAGTTGAACCTGAAGAAGTTCTGAAGTTTACGTATGGTGAAGACTGGAAAACACCGAAACAGAATTATGTATGGTATAAAGAGGCTAAGAATTTATTTCGACAAGGTTAGTGATAAAAATCTTTACCAACCAATATGGTCAAATAGAAATATTATCAATTTTAAGATAACTAACAATCATGAATCGACATTAATAATATGAAAGCATTGATACTTGCAGGTGGTTTTGGAACGCGCCTTAGCGAAGAAACCGATATTAAACCAAAACCAATGGTGGAGGTGGGTGGAAAGCCGATGTTGTGGCATATTATGAAAACTTATTCTTATTATGGGATTAATGAATTTGTTATTTTATTGGGCTACAAGGGTTATTATATTAAGGAGTATTTTGCCAATTATTTTTTACATCAAAGCGATGTAACGATTGACATGTCAAATGGTGATATGCAGGTGCATAATAATTCTAGCGAGGCTTGGAAGGTAACTTTGCTTAATACTGGTATGAATGCAATGACAGGTGCAAGAATTAAAAAGGCAAAAGCGCATATTGGCAACGAACCTTTTATGCTGACTTATGGTGATGGTATCGCTGATATTAACATTCAGGAAACACTTAAATTTCACCAGCAACATGGGAAGCTAATAACCATGACTTCAGCCCAGCCTGATGGTAGGTTTGGCGCACTCAATATCGATAAAAATGATAGGGTGGTAGAATTTAAAGAAAAACCAAAAGGTGACGGTTCATGGATTAATGCAGGTTATTTTATTTGTCAACCTGAAGTGCTTAATTATATTGATGATGGTGATAATGTGGTTTTTGAACAAGAACCACTTAAAAATCTTGCTAAAGATGGGCAGCTTTATACATACAAGCACAATAATTTTTGGATGCCAATGGATACTCTAAGGGACAAAATTAAGCTCAATGAGATGTGTGAAAATCAAAATGCACCTTGGATGGTTTGGGATAAGTAATGTTTGATAATATTTATCAAGGAAAAAAGATATTAATAACAGGGCATACTGGTTTTAAAGGCACTTGGTTAACAACATGGTTGCTAAACTTAGGCGCCAATGTAATTGGTGTTTCTAAAGATGTTCCAACTCAGCCATCAATGTTTGAGATATTAGAACTGTCGGATAAGATTCAACATTTTATTGTTGATATTCGTAATTTTGAACTTCTTAGTGGGGTTGTTTCAGATGAGAAGCCGGATTTTGTTTTTCATTTAGCTGCTCAGGCAATTGTATCCACTTCTTATAGTAATCCACTCGAAACGGTTTCATCAAATGTGATGGGTACCACTAATCTATTAGAAGCATTACGAATTTCAAACCATCAATGCACGGCAATTATTATTACTAGCGATAAAGCTTATGATAATATTGAACAAATTTGGGGTTACATAGAAAATGATCGAATGGGTGGTAAAGATGTTTATAGTGGTTCTAAAGGTGCAGCAGAGTTAATAACTAAATCATATTATCACTCATTTTTTAAATTAAATGAGTCTAATGTGCGCTTGGCAGTTGCTAGAGCTGGTAATGTAATTGGTGGTGGCGATTGGGCGAAAGATAGAATTGTAGTCGATGCGGTTTCTGCCTGGAGTCAGAGCGAACGGGTTGAGATTAGAAGTCCGCAAGCTACACGTCCCTGGCAACATGTTTTAGAGCCTCTTAGCGGATATCTGAATTTAGGGAGGGATCTTTATAACAATAAAGAGTTAAATGGAGAGGGTTTTAATTTTGGCCCTCGTGCGGAACAAAATAGAACGGTTAAAGAACTTTTATCTGATTTGAGTAGATATTGGAATTTTAATAATAGTAGTGATGCATTCATTGTTACTGACAATATTTCTTTTCATGAGGCAACTTTATTAAAGCTAAACTGCGATAAATCTCTTGCCTTATTAAGATGGCAGGCGGTATTGGATTATCAAGATACTATTAGATTTACTTCTGAGTGGTATTACAATCACTATAAAAATCGTGACAATATGTTAACTGTAACAAGAAATCAGATTCTCGAGTATGAGAATATTGCCAAATCTAAAGTACTTAGATGGACGGAGTAACCCTAACACCTTTAAAACAAATATCACATTTCAAGGGTGATATTTTTCATGCCATGAAAGCAAGTGATGATGGGTTTTCCGGGTTTGGAGAAGCTTATTTTTCAACTATTAATCGGGGTGAGATAAAAGGATGGAAAAAGCATACCGAAATGACATTGAATTTGGTTGTTGTTACGGGTGAAATTGAATTTGTGGTTCATGATAACAATAGTTTTTATAGTGCCAGGTTATCAAAAAATAACTATCAAAGGCTGACAGTGGGGCCTGGTTTATGGCTTGCGTTCAAAGGACTGTCTGTTGAGAATATGCTACTTAATTTGGCAAGTATTGAGCACAATCCAAGCGAAAGTAAAAATGTTGATTTAGATAGTTTTGATTATGATTGGAATGAAGCTTAAATCGATAATATAATTATGATGAATTATAACGAGTTATGAGAGAGAGTAGCAATTCAAGCAATGATAAGTTGCTGATCGTTGGAGGCACTGGATTTATTGGTGTAAATGTTGCTGAAAAAGCTGTAAGTCATGGATTTCAAGTATCGATACTTTCAAAAAATAATTGCCCACCATCTAAGCGACTTAAGGGTGTTGAGTATATTACAGTAGATATTACTAATAAAAAAGATTTACTGTCTGAACTAAAAGAAAAGACTTTTAATTATGTATTGAATCTCGGCGGGTATGTTGACCATTCAGATTATTCTGATGGCGGAAGTGAAGTTTTTAAAACACACTTCAATGGCACTGTGAATTTAGTAAACTGTATCAACAAAGCCAATCTGAAAAGTTTCGTTCAAATTGGTAGTAGTGATGAATATGGAGGTAATATTGCACCTCAAAATGAAAGTCAAAGAGAAATGCCAATATCCCCTTATTCTTTTTCTAAAACAGCAGTAACTCATTTTTTACAGATGCTATATAGAACGGAAAGGTTTCCAGCAGTAATTCTTCGGCCATTTCTTGTATACGGGGCTGGACAAAATGATAATAGATTTATTCCAAATGTTGTTCAAGGGTGCATTAATAATAATCCATTTCCTGTCTCTGCTGGCGAACAGTTAAGAGATTTTTGTCATGTTGATGATATAGTTGATGTGATTTTATTAGCGTTAACCAGTAAAGATATTTACGGTGAAGTTATTAATATTGCATCTGGAAATCCTGTCTCTATTAAACATGTAATTAATACAATTGTAGGTTTGGTAGGTTCAGGTAAGCCAAATTTTGGCCAGATTGATTATAGGAATATGGAGAATATGATACTTTATGCTGATATTTCAAAAGCTGAAAGGATGTTAGGGTGGAGTGCTAGTGTCGGATTGGAGCAAGGTTTGAAATCAACTATCAATTCCATTATAAAGAATCAATAATGAAAGAAACTCCACTTGTTAGTATTTTAATGAATTGTTTTAATGGAGAAGAGTATCTCCAAGAGGCAATTGATAGCATTATTAGTCAAACTCATGAAAACTGGGAGTTGATATTCTGGGATAATCAATCAACTGATAAAAGTGCTGAAATATTTTTAAAAAATAAGGATCAACGTTTACATTATTATTATTCTCCATCACATACTATTTTAGGCGCTGCCAGGAGCGCTGCTATGAAGAAAGTTAAAGGTGATTGGATAGCTATTATCGACACTGATGATGTTTGGCATTCTGATAAACTAACAAAACAGATAGGTGCTGTAATGAATACAGGGTGTATTCAGAATTCTATTGGCTTAGTATATAGCAGAGTAATGGGGATTGATAAAAATAGCATTATTACCAAAGAAGTGTGCCATAAAGACTATTCAGGAATATCAATGCCAGAAGGTAGGATTCTCCATGATTTGCTTTTTAAAGGAAACTTTATTATGTCCCCTTCTATTCTAATAAACGCTAAGGTGTTTTCCTCTGTCGGAGGATTTCCAGAAGATTATTTAAATGCACCAGACTATTATATTTCATGTGCAATTTCCAGCAAAGCAGATGTAATTTGTGTTGATGAATTTTTAACTCAATATAGGATTCATGATAATAATCTTACATTAAAGCAGAAAGTTATTTCATATGAAGAACAAATAAAGATTTTTCTTATTTGGAGTGAGTATGTTAATAGTTCATTAATAGAAAAAACTATAAAAATTAAGCAACTACATACCTTTGCAGGGCTTATGATGATTAAATATAACAAACAAATTATTAAGGGTTTTTTAAGGATTATAAGAAATGGATCATTATTTTTCGGGATGAAAAGTATAATTTTAGAATTAAACAGATTAAAAAAATAATTAGCTGTTTACAAAGTAAATATAAAATTGTTCCATAAAAAGCAAGGAACTTTTAAAAATCCTCCATTGAAAAACTTTAAAAAAATGATAAGTATTTTAGAATGTTAAACATAAGTCATATTTTTAATGTTAAGAACTCGATAAGTAGAGTGTTTGGGCTTTATCCGTTATTTTTTTCAGCTATTCTTTTGTATCATGGAGTTGTTTTATCATGGTTTATAGAGGTTCCACCAGTAGCTAGTTACGCTATTGTGTTTCTGCTATTTTCTCTGTCACTTTTTTATAAAAATTATTCACTAAGCCTGAACAAATGGCTTGTGACAGCACTTATTTTTATATTACTTTCTTTTTTTGTGGGGATTTATAATAATTGGATTCTTAAAGATATATCTGCAGATTTTACTAGGTACTTAGCTCCTTTTATTGGCTTTTCTTCTGCTTTCGTATTGTTAAGAAGAGTAGCATTTATAGATTTATTCGCTTTTTTGTATTTTCTTGGGTTTACTCATTTGTGTTTTTATTATGTTTCCGTATACGATAAAATTACACATGTTTTAGATGGTGGACCTATACTCGAATATGCCCAGTATGGATTAGAAGTAACTCCTTTATATTTTTTACTATTCTATTTCTCATTTAAAAATAAAATTTTTAATAAATTTACATATTTATTACTTGCTGGATACATTATTGGATTTCTTCTAAATCCAATAATGTTAATGAGTAAAGCAAAAATAATAACAACGGTGTTGTTAATGATATTAATTTTTTTATTTTACTCAAACATAAAGCAAAAGACGATAATGGCGATGCTAGCATTAGCATTAAGTAGTTTCATGTTTAATTTTACTGATTATACGAACACATTTTCTAGATTTACAAAAGCATACGATTCAATAATTTATGATGACTATCACACAGACAGTAGTACGTCCTTCAGGTTAGCTGAGATTAAGAATATTACCAAAACACTCCTGGAGGACCCGTTAACAAAATTACCTTTAGGATTGGGAACAGGTGCATTGTATTATGATACATACGCACCTATACAGGGAGGTGTTCATGCGGGGAACTACCGGCCTGACGGAGGCATTCATCATGTATTTACAGTATATTTTGCATATATTCTTAGGTATGGTCTGATTGGTTTGTTTATATTTTTATTATGGATTTATACTTCATATTCAAAAATATCTAAATGTAAAAACAAAGACCCGATAGTTTATAATATAATTTCTTCAGTAAAGCTTTTCATTGTTATTTCTCTTGTTGCTGACATCTTTGTTCCGGTATATGTCTATGGGAATTTTTCATTTGGATTCTTCGTGGCCATTGGTATTATCGTAGCATCAAAAACTTATTACTATGAACATTGTTTAAATTTTAAAAATGAAAAATAAAAAAAATATTATTGGGATTGATGCTTCTAATATTCGTGCTGGTGGCGGAGTTACGCATCTTTCTGAATTGCTAAAAGCTACAAACCCGAATAATGATAACTTTGATAAAGTTGTAGTTTGGGGCTCAAAGAAAACTTTAGATTGCATTATTGACAAAGAGTGGATATTAAAAAAGAACCATCCTGTACTTGAAAAAAACTATATTCTAAGGGCTTGGTGGCAGTGGAAAGTATTAAATAAGTTGGCTATTGATGAAAACTGTTCAATTTTATTCATTCCCGGTGGGTCTTTTTTTTCAAGATTTGAACCAATAGTGAATATGAGTCAAAATATGCTTCCTTTCGACTGGAAAGAGCTAAGAAGGTACGGATTCTCATTGTTTACAATGAAACTGTTATTATTACGTCTTGTGCAGTCAATGTCTTTTAAAAAAGCAAATGGTATAATATTTTTAACAAGGCATTCACGGAATGCCATATTATCAATTATAAGCAACAAAAGGAAAAATTGCATAATTATTCCACATGGGATAGATGGGCGATTCTTTTGCAAACCAAGAGAGCAAAAACCTATATCCAAGTATAATTTTTCTAATCCTTTTCGGTTGGTGTATATATCAACTGTTGAGCCATATAAGCACCAATGGAATGTTGTTAGGGCGGTGTGTAAATTAAGGGAAAACAACATCCCGGTAGCATTAGATTTGTATGGTTCATCTAAATCGCCACTGCATAATAAATTGAAATTATCCATTAATAGTTGCGAATCTGCAGAGGGAAGTATCAAGTATCACGGCTCCGCTGAGCATGACAATATCCATAAACTGTATATTAACTCTGATGCATCGATATTCGCATCCTCATGTGAAAATCTTCCAATTATATTGCTTGAATCTATGGCATCCGGCCTACCAATCGTATGTTCAAACATAGAGCCAATGCCAAGTATCCTAAAAGATGCAGGACTATATTTTGATCCGTTGGATGTAGAATCTATTTATAGCGCACTATCAATGCTAATACACAGTAGTAGTTTGAGAGAGGCTAATGCGAAAAAGTCGCATAAAATGGCGTACGAATATTCTTGGGATAAGTGTTCACATGATACATTCGAATACTTGAATAAAAATGCAATATTAATTAACCGTAAACACTGAGCTACTTATTTTATGAAAAAAATTAAAGTTATAACCATTGTCGGAACGCGTCCTGAAATTATTAAATTAAGTCAAGTTATCAAAAAACTTGATGAACATACTAACCATATTATTATCCATACAGGGCAAAATTTTAGTTATGAGTTAAATGAAGTGTTTTTTGAACAGTTAGGTATACGAAAACCTGATTATTTTTTGGGATCTGCTAAAGATTCGCCCTCAAAAACTATTGGGGACATTATTGCTAAGGTTGATGATATTTTATTAGAGTTAATGCCTGATGCAGTACTATTATATGGTGATACTAATAGTTGCCTTAGTGTCATACCTGCTAAAAAAAGAAAGATACCAGTTTTTCATATGGAGGCAGGAAACAGGTGTTTTGATCAGAGGGTTCCAGAAGAAATTAATCGAAAAATCGTTGATCATTTAAGTGATATTAATTTACCTCTGTCGGAACATGCTAGAGATTATTTGATTTCTGAAGGTATAAAGCCCGAGACAATTATAAAGATCGGCTCTCCTATGATGGAGGTTTTAAATGAGAATATGGAGAATATTAAGTCTAGTAATATTATTAGTCAGGAAAATTTAACTCCAAAAAAATATTTTATCATGAGTATTCATAGAGAGGAAAATGTTGATTCTAAAGAAAACTTTAATCAGTTATTAGACTCGATTAATGAAATTGAAAAGGTTTTTGGTATGCCGATTATTATATCAACACACCCAAGAACAGAAAAAAAACTAAAAAGTATTAATTATCAAAACTTAAATAATAATATTATCTTCTCTAAACCGTATGGGTTTCATGACTATATAAAATTGCAAATGGAAGCTTTTTGTGTTATTTCAGATAGTGGGACAATAACAGAAGAAGCATCTATTTTAAATTTTCCAGCAATCACTATTCGGCAAGCTCATGAGAGACCAGAGGGAATGGATGAAGGTACTATAATTATGTCAGGACTAGATAAAGATAGAATTATTGAGTCGATTAAAGTCGTAACAGAGACTAAGTTAGCAAGAATAGTGACAGATTATAATGTTGACAATGTATCTGACAAGGTATTGAAGATTATTCTCTCTTACACTGATTATATAAACAGGACTGTGTGGTATAAGTTAACATGATAAGAAATCCTAAGGTCTTAGTACTAGGTTCAACAGGTATGTTGGGTCATCAACTTTGCAATTATTTAATAAGTAATAGTGAATACATTGTATTCGATGTTGCCAGAAGGGCAAAGTTTAGAAGTGAAACAACTCTTATTGATGATGTGACAGATGAAAAAAAGTTGTGTGCATATATTGAGCGCATCAATCCTGATTACATAGTAAATTGTATTGGAGTGTTAATTAGTGGTTCAAATAAAAGCATAGAAAATGCTATTTTGGTAAATTCATACCTTCCTCATATGTTAGCAAGAGTTGCTAGTGAAATGAACTCAATTCTTATTCATATTTCCACTGACTGTGTATTCTCTGGCAAGAAGGGCGGCTATGTCGAGTCTGATTATAGAGATGGCCAAGGCGTGTATGCACAAACCAAGATATTAGGAGAAGTTTGTGAGAGTAAGAATTTAACATTGAGGACATCTATTATTGGCCCAGAGATAAGAGACAATGGAGAAGGGTTGTTTCACTGGTTTATGGGGCAAGCAACTAGTGTCTCAGGGTTTACTAAAGCTATTTGGTCAGGTGTGACTACAATAGAGCTTGCAAAAGCTATTAAATGGTCTATTGATCACCATATAACTGGCTTGTATCATGTTACCAATAATTCATCAATTAGTAAGTATGAACTTCTTCAATTGCTCCAAAAACATACAAAAAAAGATATTAGTATTAAGCCATCTGATGGAAAAAATGTTGATAAAAGTTTTATTGATACAAGACTGTTATTGGATTACAAAATACCATCATATGATCAAATGATTTCTGATATGGTTAGTTTGATTGCTAATAATAGGACACTGTATTCTCAATACAAAGTTGAAAGTTTTGACAAAGAATAAAAAAATATTAATTGTTACAGAATTGTTCTACCCAGAGGAGTTTAAGATAAATGATGTTGCTTTATCGTGGAAAGGTAAAGGGTACGATGTTGATGTATTGACTTTAACTCCAACCTATCCGTTGGGAGAAATATTTCCAAGTTATAAAAATGGTTTGTTTCAAAAAAGCGAATATCAAGGTATAAATATTTTTAGGCTGTATGCTGTTACGGGATATAGAGATAGTGTAATTAAAAAAATATTGAAATATATAAACTTTATGGTTTTAGGCAGTATTGCTGCAATTATTTTTGGCAGAAAATATGATTACGTTTTTGGTTTTAATATGAGCGCCTTAACTAGTATTCTACCAGCAGTTATAATTCGTAAACTTTATAAAAAGCCAACTATGCTTTGGGTGCAAGATGTTTGGCCTGATAGTGTATATGCATATGGCTTCAAAAAAACTAAAATTCTTTCAGTAGCTCTTGATATATTTGTTAGATTTATATATCGAAATATTGATGCAATTGCAATTTCTGGAAAAGGCTTTGAATCAAAATTAGCCCCGTATATAGGTGGGGATTTGATATACCATTATTTACCAAACTGGGCGGATGATTTGGATGAGAATCTTGTGCCTGCAGACCTCGGAAAAGTTGACGGGGTAACTCATTTTACTTTTGCAGGTAATGTTGGGAAAATGCAAAATCTAGAAAATATCGTTGTTGCTTTTTCCTTACTTTCGAATGAGTATCAAAACAAATCTCAACTTAATATTATTGGAGATGGTTCTAATTTAGAGCATCTAAAACTAGTTGCTACTAACAGTTCAAATATTATCTTTCATGGAAAGAAACCAAGATCAAATATGGCTAGTTACTACATGAGTAGCGATTTTTTAATTATATCGCTTGTTGATGAGCCTATTTTTTCTGTGACGGTCCCAGCTAAGACTCAAACCTATATTGCAGCCAAAAAGCCTATATTAGCAATCATCAAAGGGGATACTGCTACTATTGTTAAGGATTATAACCTAGGGTTATGCGCGGATCCGTCAAATACTAATACTATCGCAAAGATGTTTCAGAAATGTGTTGATATGAGTCAATCAGAAAGAGAATTTTTTACTAGTGGAAATGATCATTTATTAGCTACAATTTTTAATAAAAAAAAAATAATAGACAGGCTATTAAAGATCCTTACAAGAAGAATTAAATAAAATATTTTTTTGATTTAGCTAGATGATATACAATTTAAACTGCTACGTTTTTTGGAACAGTATTACAATAAATAGACTATTTGCATCGTAAAGGTGTAAATAACAAGACCATTAATACTGTTATTCTGTAACCAGATATAGATCAAATATCATTTATTGTAGGCGCAAAATGAACCACACTTTGTTCCTGAGCGTGCAAGATGGTCACACCTTAAAGATCTGAAGAATAATATTGGATCAGAATTTAATAAGTCCACTGAAGCTATAGAAGAACATAATTCGACCTTAGAAGGCGTATTTGTCAGTATCGATTTCAATATCAAAAATAAACTTTCAGATAAAAAAATCAGAGATTTACTTTCACATTTCATCAATAATAGTGAATTAGATTACGAAGAAGGTAAGAATCAAAATTAGTTACGTCCAGAAGACATTGAACATATTATCACTACGTTAATGGTATTTAATTACACCATTAGTAGAACTCTTTGAGTGGTAGAGTTTATAAACACGAAATAATTAATAGCGCAATGATGCGCATAGTTAAAATTAACGCCTAGCTTTATAAGCATATTTGAGTATTTTTAATGTTGACATCGATCTCAAAACTATCAGCCAAAATTGGTAAAGATTCAACCTAGATTCAAGGCGAGCGTGGAAACACCTTAATTAAAGAAGAAGACTGTATGTGGGTAAAAGCATTTGGAAAATGGCTGTCTGACACTGAAACAGAGAATATTTTTGTGAGTGTTAATTATGCCGCCATAAGAAAGGCTATTGATGCTGCCGAAGCCGACCCTGTTACTCAATATATCGATAAAAATCAAACTTTAATGCCGTCTATTGAGGCAATACTGCATGCATTGATACCGCATATAGTTGTTTTACATGTCCACTCCGTCAATGCGATAGTTTGGACTGTTAGGAAAGATGGTTTTGAACAATTAAAAAACAAATTGTAAGGGTTGAGCTGGTCTAGGCTTGTCCTTCAACGCGACCCATTTATGGATGGTGAAGGTTTTGCAGAGTATTTAAAGCACTATGAGCACGGTACCATGATACTCAATATAAAAAGTGAAAGAATAGAGGGTAAAATTTTATAGCTTATTCGAAAGTATAATATCAAAGATTATTTTTCATTTCCTATGATATATTCACTTTCAAAGAGTGGTGGAAAAAATATAGCATTAAGTTTATCAGAGTTTGAAGGGGTTATAAAAATCTCGACTTAGGTAGACAGTCTATACTGTTTTTACCTTAGTGAGGAGTCGAATATGAGAAAACGTAAAGCACAGCATGATATCCTGCACATGCTGATCAACATGCTCTGATTAATTTGTGAAAAGAATGCGGGTTAAACCGAATGATATTTGAATCGTATATGGTGATGAAGTTGCAAAACGGCAATTAAAAAAGAAATTTGAATCGTTATTCAAGAAAGTTAAAGTTGCTATTCCTGAATAAAGTTAAGTTAAAGGGTTGTTTTACTATTATGATTAATTTGATTGGATTTTTATTATATTTTAAAGTTAGTTCAGATATTGTTTATATTGACGCATGTGTGATGATAAGAATATAACCATTCCTAGTAAAAGTATCGAAGTATAGTTATTCATAAGTACCACTGAATGATCAGTTAGTGAAAAGGCTGAAATAGCAATAATATGGATTAAACCTAGCACTGCAGTTGCTTTGCATTTTTTATAGTTTTTAATATAAATAAAGGCAGGGTAATAAAGAAGTAGCAAGACTGTTAGTAAGCCAAATAATCCTTTGGCCGTTACAACTTCCATGAATGTATTATGAGGGTTTGAAAATCTGCCAATAGCTGGGTTTGCTTTCCCATCTTCAATATAGTGTTTTGTTCTTGTATTGTAGTTACCAGGACCAATACCAGTTAAGGGGTTATCACGAACGAATAATACTCCTGTTCGTAGCATCTCTAAGCGTACTCCGGTCGAGGTATGAGAACTACCGTCTTTAGTATGATCTTCTGCCTGAAAATATTGTTGCACTTCATTTGTAGCTTTATCGACACCATTTTTAACGATGCCTGAATTTTGATAAAACAAAAAGGCAACTAAACTCATCACGACTAAACTTGTGAACATCCAACGAGGTCTAGAAAAAAACATAACGCAGGCTAACCCAGTAATAAAAAAGCCAACATAAGCTCCACGTGAGCCCGATAAGCCAGCTGAGCCTAATGCAGCAATGATGGATAACAAAATAAACAAAAGACCTTGCTTGTTGAGCTCCTTAAAATTTTGCCAGACGAAATAGAAAGAGTAAAATGTTATTAATACTGCAAATGGCCCAATAATATTTTTGCTATAAATACCCCATGCTGTAGATTTTCCCAGTATATATACATCATAATAAGCTTGGCCGAATAGAAAAAAACCACCTAAAATTGCGCCACGCAATAACCAAGTACTACACTCTGAATAACGTCTCAAAAGTAGGTATAGAGGAATTACCATTATGAAACGTAATTCTGTGCCTAAGTAGCGAGTTTGAATTTCCCCCCATCCATTAGCTAAAGAGGATATGATAAACATAGAAAAATAGGCTACGCATATCCATAAAAATATCTTTTCTGCTTTATGTAAAGGATTACGTGGTTTTCTTAGAGTGAATAAGGCTATAAGCACAAGCAAATTAAAGATGTTAGTAATCCAATGTCTAACACTCATACCGGCAATGGGAAATAGAAATATCAGTAAGTATACAATGCGTTCTGTTTTAT
>Ga0316208_1002572_pt1 | contig 14545 bp, 14 predicted proteins | sample 3monopyrite_MG_FD_204944 | JGI IMG/M metagenome (GOLD analysis project Ga0316208, IMG submission 204944) | Microbial mat bacterial communities from mineral coupon in-situ incubated in ocean water Damariscotta River, Maine, United States -... | ecosystem: Environmental > Aquatic > Marine >... | reverse complement strand
TCATGGCATATATGTCTGATAGGTTTACCATAACCGCTTTATACCCTAAATGTTTTAGTGGCATATAACTCATATCAAAATGAACACCTTCAACCAACAAATCTGTTGAAACTACTACTTTTTTATCACCAAAACTTAATACAGCAGCATCATCTCCAATACCTTTAACTGTACTCTTATGGTTTATTTTAAAGTTTTTTGTTAAATGGTCAATGAGTTTAAACTCTCCTAAATCACTTAATGGTGTCCTTGCTTGGTTTTTATCTTCTATCATGGCGCAAAGATATAGCAATTACTTTTATTTGTTGTAAAAATTGTTTCCGATAAAACTAAAAAAGCACCTTATTGTTTAAGTCACTTTTTCTATATTTAAATAGGAGCTATCTTAATTTATAGTACTTAAAAACTGGGTAGGCTACTGGCTTGCTGTCAATGTCTTTTTCTTTAAAATAATGGTCAAAGAAATTCCATGTTAATAAACCATCGTCAGATTGTGGTTCGAGCATATAAAAAATTAAATTTGAGAAGGGTTGTGCCATATCAATCCAATAATCACCTTTTTTAAACGTTTTTGTTTTTGTTACAAATTCACCTTTGGCATTTGCCATAAAATGGCCTTCAAATTTACGTTTTGAAACATTTAAATGAGCCACTATAAATTCTTCACCTACTGCTCTTTTTGATGTTTTCAACTCAATTACTTTAACACCTTGTTTTTTTAAATGATCTGCAATATGTTTCATGACTTTAGGTATAAAGTAGCCTCTTGGCAATGTGCTTTCTACTTCGGCTTCAAACTTAGAGTGATTTTGAACATTTGGTATGTCAATAATTTTTCCTGAGCGTACATACCGTTTTTCTCCAGCCTTGTTATTATATGCAATATAATCATAGGTTCTTAAGGTAAAAGCATCATCTAAAGGCACCATTTTAAAACGCACACCTTTTTTTGCTTTTCCTGCATTTTGTTTAACATTATTAATAGCGTCTTGAGTTGCTTGAGCATTTATCTCTGCCATTTTTCTACCATTATTATTGGTGAATTCTAAAATTTCGGCTACAAAACCATAGGTACTATTCATGCGTTTATAAAAACGGTCATGAGCAAATGCTTCACTCAAAATTCCAACTTTATTTCTTAAACCCATTTGGTTTACTATATATCTTGGATGGTGATTATAGGTGTAAATCGCTTTTGCTGGCCAACCCTGTCGTAACGAATAGCCTCCATATGGGCCTAATTTTACACCATAATTTTTATCGGCAGATTTTACAATACTTGGCAGCATAGTATTCCACGTAAAATCGTAAGGTGCTTTTTCTCCTGCATAGTGATAACTTGGTGCATATGTTAGTCCATATCCATGCCAAGTTCCGTTTGTTGTATGTAAATCGACCAGCATTTCAGGATCCCATTTTACTAGTACGTTTTGTATTAGTCCTTCGGTTTCAAAAGCTTCCATTTTAATTCCATCTCTATTTAAATCCAGCCCTTGACTATTTGCTCTTACACCAACTTTAACTGGACTGTCTTCTTGCGATGGTCGTCTTCCTTTTTCCATTTTATCATTAGAATCGGTATTATATATTGGCGCAAAAATGATAATTTGATTATCCAATAAATGCTTCTTATCTCCTAACAAAATATCTCGCATTAATTGTTGTAATACCTCTTTCCCTTCAACTTCTCCAGAGTGTATGTTTCCTTGAATATACATTACGGGTTTCCCAGAATCTTTTGCTTTTTGAGGCGAGCTTACTTTAGGGTTTGCCATAACAACAATAGGGATTTCTTTTCCTTCCATGCTTGTTCCCATAAACTCTAGATGTACTAAACTGGATTTACTTTTAATGGCTTTTATAAAACTCATAACCTCTGCATAGGTTGAGGTTTTTTGGTAATTAGACTTTTCGGGAGTTGTTATTAAATCTTCACTCCATGGTGTGTTTTGGGCTGTTAATTGTAAACAAAATAGGAAAACTGCTAGTCTTAAAAATGATTTCATTTTAAATATTCGTTAAGTTGTAATTAATAGGTTGTTAAAAATACTTCATCACGCTACTACACAATTAATTTAGTTATAAATTAACATATAGTTAACTTTTTTGGAGACTAATATTCGACTATCTTTTTTTGTAGTATTTTAGTCCTTAAAAAAGAACTGTTATGAAAAATCTTAAAACATGGTTTTCCTTTGTTTTATTTGGAACTTTTATATTGTTTATACAACAGAGTTGCTCCAAAAATAATACGCCTATCGAAAATAATTCAATCCCAAATACTACTAATGCCATATGCGACAACGGATTTGCAGGTGTTTTTCCCTGTAATGATTATGATTTAATGGCGCATATGACTTTAGAAGATTTGAAAGGAGGAACTGATGGAAATGATAGTTGGGGCTGGACAGATCCTATTTCTGGAAAAGAATATGCTTTAATGTGCACATCGTCTGGCGTTTCTTTTGTGGATATTTCAAATCCTCTAGAGCCAATACTAATTGGCACACTACCAACAGCAACTAGTAATAGTGTATGGCGAGATGTTAAAACTTATAACAACCATGCATTTGTAGTTAGTGAAGCTCCTGAACATGGTATGCAGGTTTTTGATTTAACTAGATTGAGAAATGTGACCACAACTCCAGAAACTTTTACCGAAGATGCTCGCTACACGCAATTTGGAGATGCTCATAATATTGTAATTAATGAAGATACTGGTTTTGCTTATGCCGTAGGAACAAACACTTATAATGGAGGCCCTCATTTTATAAATATTCAAGACCCAACAAATCCTACTGCTGCTGGTGGTTATAGTAACGATTCGTATTCTCACGATGCTCAAGTAGTTACTTATATTGGCCCTGATGCTGATTATGCAGGCAGTGAAATTTTAATTGGCAGTAACGAAAATGAAATAGTAATTGTCGATATTACTGATAAAAATAACCCTATAAATGTTTCAAATATTTCTTATCCAGATATTGGTTTTACACATCAAGGATGCTTTACCACAGATCAAAAATATTTTATTCTAGGCGATGAAACCGACGAAAGAGATTATAACACCAAAACCCGAACAATAGTATTTGATTTTACAGATTTAGACAATCCAACCTTCCACATGCAATATTTGGGGCCAACATATTCTATAGATCATAATGTTTATGTTAAAAATAATTTATTATATCAAGCTAATTATACATCTGGCATCAGGGTAATCGACATTTCTAACATTGATAATAGCACTATGACCGAAGTTGGTTTTTTTGATACATTTCCAGAAAACAATGACACCTCTTTTAATGGTGCATGGAATGTATATCCTTATTTTGAAAGCGGAAATATCATCATTAGTGATATTGAAAGAGGATTATTTATTATTCGTAAAAGCGGTAGTTAACAAAAACAAACCCATTGCATTTATATGCTAAACAACTAGTCTTTTTTGCATAACAAAAACCTATCTAACTATTAGCTAATATAATGTTAGGTTTTCTTTAAAAACAGGACATAAATTGTATATTTGTTCTTTATTTAGAAATAATCTATATAAGAATATGATTAAGGTTTCACAAACAGCTAAAAAGAAGGTCGTTGAGCTAATGCAAGATGATGGTTATAATGCCTCAACAGATTATGTGCGTGTAGGTGTTAAAAGCGGTGGCTGCTCTGGTTTGTCATACGATTTGCAATTCGACAAAGAGCAGAAAGATGATGATAAAGTTTTTGAAGATAATGGTGTAAAAATCATTGTTGACAAAAAGAGTTTTTTATACCTCATTGGCACCACTTTGGAATATTCTGGAGGGTTAAACGGAACAGGGTTCGTGTTTAACAACCCAAACGCTAACCGAACCTGTGGTTGTGGCGAATCATTTTCACTATAAGCCCATTCCAACCTTCCAAAAGGGAAGGGGTTTAAAAATGCAAAAATAATATGTCAAAATATACCGAAGACGATTTAAGAGAAGAACTTAAAACCAAGGAATATGAGTATGGTTTTTACACAGATATAGAATCTGAAACATTTCCTATAGGTTTAAACGAAGATATTGTTCGAGCTATTTCCAAAAAGAAAGAAGAGCCAGAATGGATGACTAATTGGCGTTTGGAAGCTTTTAAAGTTTGGAAAGAAATGACCGAACCAGAATGGGCAAATGTACACTACAAAAAACCCGATTTTCAAGCCATATCTTATTATTCTGCTCCAAACAGCAAACCTAAATACAATAGCATAGACGAGGTAGATCCTGAATTATTAGCCACATTCAAAAAGCTAGGTATTTCTTTAGACGAGCAAAAAAAGCTAGCTGGAGTAGCTATGGATGTTGTTGTAGATTCAGTTTCGGTGGCAACCACTTTTAAAAAGACCTTATCTGAAAAAGGGATCATTTTTATGAGTATTTCTGAAGCCATAAGAGAACATCCAGAATTGGTAAAAAAATATATTGGCACTGTAGTACCACAAAAAGATAATTTCTATGCAGCTTTAAATAGTGCAGTATTCAGTGATGGTAGTTTTTGCTACATTCCAAAAGGAGTTAGGTGTCCAATGGAGTTATCAACCTACTTTAGAATTAATCAAGCAGGAACAGGACAATTTGAAAGAACTCTTGTCATTGCTGATGAAGGTAGTTACGTTAGTTATTTAGAGGGTTGTACTGCTCCAAGTAGGGACGAAAACCAGTTACACGCTGCAGTTGTAGAACTAATTGCTTTGGATGATGCCGAAATTAAATACTCAACCGTTCAAAACTGGTATCCTGGAAATGCCGAAGGCAAAGGAGGTGTTTACAATTTTGTGACCAAAAGAGGCTTGTGCGAAACTAATGCTAAAATTTCTTGGACACAGGTAGAAACCGGAAGTGCAGTTACATGGAAATACCCTTCATGTGTCTTAAAAGGTGATAACTCTGTAGGTGAATTTTATTCAATTGCAGTGACAAATAATTATCAGCAAGCAGATACAGGAACCAAAATGATTCACTTAGGCAAAAATACTAAGTCAACCATTATTAGTAAAGGTATTTCAGCTGGGAAATCCCAAAACAGTTATCGTGGTTTAGTACAAATAAACTCTCGTGCAGATAATGCTAGAAATTTTTCACAATGCGATAGTTTGTTAATGGGTAACGAATGTGGTGCACATACATTTCCATACATAGAAGCTAAAAATAAAACAGCCAAAATAGAACACGAAGCCACTACCAGTAAAATTGGTGAAGACCAGATATTTTATTGCAACCAACGAGGTATAGATACCGAAAAAGCCATTGCACTAATTGTTAATGGTTTTAGCAAGGAAGTATTAAACAAGCTACCAATGGAGTTTGCTGTAGAGGCTCAAAAATTATTAGAAATAAGTTTAGAAGGATCCGTAGGATAACTATAAAGTAAGTCATACTAAGCGCAGTCGAAGTATCTCATTAAATGAAACCAAAAATGAAAAAATTATTCTTTATTGCATTAACCCTAGCAGCTTTGATGAGCTGTAAAAATGATGCCAAATCTGAGCAAAAGGAAGGAACTATTTCTTCTAATAATGATGAAAGAACAGAAAAACAAAGTGATGGCTTAACACTGTTAAAAGGAGAGTTTATTTATTATGCTGATGCTGCCGTTTTACAAACGCATAATGAAATGTATGCAGTTATTATAGACGAAAAAATGCATGAGCTAAACGAACAAGCAATAAAACTTAAAACCGCTGATACAGATATGGTTCCAGTAGAAATAAGAGTGATAATAACACCAAAACCCGAAAATGAAGAAGGTTGGCCATACCGTGTTGAAATAAAAGAAATATTAAAAGTGAGCAAGCCAAACCCAGAAGGAGGCGAAATGATAACCATAGGCAAAGATTAATATGTTAAAGATTGAAAATTTACACGCAAGCGTTGAAGACAAAACAATACTAAGAGGCATTAACCTTGAGGTTAAAGCTGGAGAAGTACATGCTATTATGGGACCAAATGGTTCTGGAAAAAGCACCTTGGCATCTGTTATTGCAGGAAAAGAAGAGTATGAAGTTAACAATGGTAAGATAACCCTTGAAGGTCAGGATATTGATGAGCTATCTGCCGAAGAGCGAGCTCACAAAGGCATATTCCTATCATTTCAATATCCTGTTGAGATTCCTGGAGTAACCGTTACAAATTTCATGAAAACCGCAATTAACGAAACACGAAAAGCTCGTGGTTTAGCTGATATGCCAGCAAATGAAATGCTGAAACTTATTCGTGAAAAAGCAGCGTTGTTAGAGATTGATAGAAAATTCCTGTCACGCTCATTAAACGAAGGCTTTTCTGGAGGTGAAAAAAAACGAAACGAAATCTTCCAGATGGCAATGCTCGAACCAAAGTTAGCGATTTTGGATGAAACCGATTCTGGATTAGATATTGATGCACTTAGAATAGTTGCAAATGGTGTGAATAAATTAAAGAGCAAAGATAACGCTACTATTGTAATTACGCACTATCAGCGTTTATTAGATTATATAGTGCCTGATTATGTACATGTAATACATAATGGTAAAATTGTAAAGTCTGGTAGCAAAGAATTGGCGCATGAATTGGAAGAAAAAGGATACGATTGGATAAAAGAAGAAGTGGGCGCTTTGCGCTAGTAAACAGTTTATTGAACACTGCGAACAAAAACTGGATAAAATGGAATTAAAAGAAAAATTATTATCATCATTTTTAGCTTTCGAGAATCAAGTAGATGTAGAAACCTATGTACACGATATTAGAAGCGAAGCTATCAAAACTTTTGAAACTAAAGGTTTTCCAAATAAAAAAAATGAAGATTGGAAATACACTTCTTTAAATAAGGTTTTAAAAGAAGATTATAGTGTGTTTTCTAAACAAGAAAATGCCTTGGAATATAGCGATGTTAAGAAGTACTTTATTCACGATATCGATTCGTATAAAATTATTTTTATAGACGGCAAGTATTCTTCCCATCTCTCTGAAACCACGCACGATGGTATGGATGTCTGCTTAATGTCTGCTGCTTTAAGCAAGCCAAAATACCGTTTGGTCATTGAAAACTATTTTAACCAAGTTGCCAAAGACGATAGTTTAGCTGCATTAAATACGGCTTTTTCTCAGGAAGGTGCTTATATCAATATTCCAAAAAACAAACTTGTTGAAAAGCCAATTCAAATCATCCACTTTTCAACTGGAAATGAAGCTGCTTTAATGCTTCAGCCAAGAAACTTGATTGTTGTTGGCGAAAACTCGCATGTGCAAATTATAGAACGTCATCAAAGTTTAACGTCTAATCCTATTTTAACAAACTCGGTGACTGAAGTTTTTGCAAACAAACGTACTATTATAGATTATTACAAAGTACAAAATGACGAGCAAAGCGCATCACTTATCGATAATACCTATATCAACCAGAAACAACAAAGTCATGTGTCTGTACACACCTTTTCTTTTGGAGGAAAATTAACCCGTAACAACTTAAGCTTTTTTCAAAACGGCGAGCATATTGATTCTACCCTAAAAGGCGTAACCATTATTGGAGATAAACAGCATGTAGATCATAACACGTTAGTACATCATATTAAACCAAACTGCGAAAGCCATCAAGACTATAAAGGTATTTTTGGCGATAATTCTGTTGGTGTGTTTAATGGTAAAGTTGTCGTTGAAAAAGAAGCCCAAAAAACCAATGCATTTCAAGCCAATAACAACATATTAGTAAGTGATAAATCTTCCATTAACACAAAACCACAATTAGAAATATTTGCTGATGATGTAAAGTGTTCCCATGGTTGTACTATTGGGCAATTGGACGAAAGCGCTATGTTTTACTTACGTTCTCGCGGTATTCCAGAAAAAGAAGCTAAAGCTCTATTAATGTATGCCTTTGCAAACAACGTTTTAAAAAGCGTGAAAATACCTGAACTTAAAAAACGTATTAACAAAATTATTGCTAATAAATTAGGTGTAAATATTGGATTTGATTTATAATCCTATTCTCAATTTACTAAATACGAAACCATGCTAGACGTTGCAGCCATAAGAAACGATTTTCCAATACTTTCTAGAGAAGTTAATGGCTATCCTTTAATTTATCTGGATAACGCAGCAACATCACAAACACCGCAACAAGTTATAGACGTTATTGTAGATTATTACAGTAATTACAATGCAAATATACATCGTGGTGTACATACGTTGAGCCAAGAAGCAACAGATAAATACGAAAAAGCCCGTAAAAAAATACAAGCACATTTTAATGCTGAAAAAGCACACGAAATCATTTTTACTTCTGGGACTACTCATAGTATAAATTTAGTAGCAAATGGGTTTGCGTCTTTGTTAAATTCGGAAGACGAAGTCATTGTTTCAGCCTTAGAACATCATAGTAATATTGTGCCTTGGCAAATGCTTTGTGAAAAAACTGGAGCCTCATTAAAAGTTATTCCAATGAATGAGGAAGGTGAGTTGGTAATGAGCGACTACGATAAGTTGCTTTCAGACAAAACCAAATTAGTATTTGTAAATCATATCTCTAACGCACTGGGAACCATTAATCCCATTGAAGAAATCATAAAAAAAGCACATCATGTTGGAGCTGCAGTCTTGGTTGATGGAGCTCAAGCTTGTCCGCACATAAAACCAGATGTTCAAAAACTAGATGCCGATTTTTATGTGGCATCAGCTCATAAAATGTGTGGCCCAACAGGAGTAGGCATACTATATGGAAAAGAAGCATGGTTAAATAAATTGCCTCCATACCAAGGTGGTGGCGAAATGATTGCCGAAGTAACTTTTAAAAAAACCACTTACGCCGATTTGCCTCATAAGTTTGAAGCAGGTACACCAAACATTTGTGGTGGCATTGCATTTGGAGCAGCCGTAGATTACATAAACAACATAGGCTTCGACACTATTTCAGCTTACGAAAACGAATTACTTAATTATGCCACAAAAAAACTTTTAAAAATAGAAGGCTTGCGCATTTATGGGAATTCAAAAAATAAAACGTCTGTTATTTCTTTTAATATTGAAACGCTTCATCCTTACGATGTAGGAACTATTTTAGACAAGCTTGGAATTGCTGTTAGAACAGGCCATCATTGTGCACAACCAATTATGGATTTCTATAAAATACCTGGAACTGTTCGCGCTTCATTTGCATTTTATAACACTTTTGAAGAAATTGACACCTTTGTAAATGGAGTGAATAAAGCTGCATTAATGCTAGCATAAATCACATTTTTGGCTTTGTTTTTGTATATTAAATAAAAACATTACTTGAATTATGAAAACACTAATTATAATACTTTCTATATTTTTATTCCCTAAGGAATGTAATAATCAAACATCAAATTTTAACAAATTACAAGAGCGCCAAGACACAATTACAATAACTTACGAAGCTATTTCAAGAGGCTTTTTTGAAGAGATTTCAGTATCGAAAAAATCCGTTAGCATTAGCAATGATATTACTAAAAAGACCTATGAAACTTACAATATATCTAAAGAGGACTGGAATACTTTCCTAGGTTTGCTTTCTAAAATTAATCTAGAAGAATTACCTCAATTAAAAGCCCCAACATCTATGAGAGAATATGATGGAGCAGCTCATGCAGTTTTAATTATTAAAGATGGTGACAAACAAATAAGGTCAAGTACTTTTGATCATGGATATGCACCAACTGAAATTAAGGAATTGGTAGAAAAACTTCAAACATTTAAAAAATTAGCCTCAAAACAATAAGGAATCTTATTTTTGCATAAAATAAAATTGTAGTGACAATTAAAGATATACAACACGAAATAATTGAAGAGTTCTCCATGTTTGACGACTGGATGCAGCGTTACGAATATATGATAGAACTTGGCAAAACTTTACCATTAATTAACGACCAATATAAAACCGATGATAATATTATTAAAGGATGCCAAAGCAAAGTTTGGCTACATGCCAAAATGAACGATGACAAAGTGGTGTTTACAGCCGACAGTGATGCCATTATTACAAAAGGCATTATTGCCATTTTAATTAGAGCTTTTTCAAACCAAACACCAAAAGCAATTATTGAAGCAGATACTGCTTTTATAGATAAAATAGGACTTAAAGATCATTTGTCTCCAACAAGAGCAAATGGATTGGTAAGTATGATTAAACAAATAAAAATGTATGCCATAGCATACCAAACACAATTAAATTAGTTGATTTGTTTGTTGTTAAATTGTTTACACAAACACTTTTAAACGCTTAAACAAATAAACATATAAACAGTATTTAAAGATGAGTACAACACAAATAGATGTAAATGCATTAGGCGAAAAAATAGTTCGCGTTATAAAAACTATATTCGACCCTGAAATTCCTGTGGATATATATGAACTAGGTCTTATCTATGATGTTTTTGTTAACGAAGACCATGAAGTTAAAATTTTAATGACCTTAACTACTCCTAACTGTCCTGTTGCTGAAACCTTACCAATGGAAGTCGAAGAAAAAGTAAAATCTATTGATGAAGTAAAAAGCGCAGAAGTAGAAATCACGTTCGATCCACCTTGGAGTCAAGAACTAATGAGTGAAGAAGCAAAATTGGAATTGGGAATGCTTTAATTTAGTTAGCAGTTTAAAGTCTCAATGCCCAATATTTAATTACATATAACTAAATGTCACCTTGAGCGCAGTCGAAAGGTCTAATATTAAATGGCAGACGAAATTATTAATCGCGTAGCGAACAGCAAACTTATAACCTTCGATTTGGAAGATTATTACCCTAATGGAAACCGCATTATTTTTGATATTAAAGACTGGCTTTATGAAGGCTTAGTGTTGCGTGAAAAAGAGTTTAGAAAAAAAGCATTAGAACATCAATGGAAACAATATAAAAATTGCTTTGTTGCTTTAAATTGTTCGACAGATGCCATTGTTCCGGCTTGGGCATATATGTTATTAGCTACTTATTTAGAACCTTATGCCATTAAAACCATTATTGGAGATTTAAACGCTTTAGAAACTTCCATTTACCAAGAAATAATTGCTAAGTTGGATGTTACCCAATTTAAAGACAAGCCAATCATTATAAAGGGTTGTTCCAATAAGCCAATACCTGACAATGCATATATTCAATTAACAACAAAATTAAAGCCTGTTGCAAAATCCATTATGTATGGCGAAGCGTGTTCGTCAGTGCCGCTTTTTAAAAAACAGAAAACTTAAAATTGTTGTGACTTACTTATTATATTTGGGTCATAATTATAATCCCAAACAAGAAATCCTACAAAAACAATATATTAACAGATGAAAAAACTAGTACTATTAGCCGTTTTCTTTTGTGGCTTCGCTTTTTTACAAGCGCAAACAAAAGAAGAATTAAAAGCTCAAAAAGCAGAAAAACAAGCCGAAGCAGATGCTCTACAAGGAGAAGCAAATGCGATTCAAGCAAAAATTGATGCCTTACCAGGTTGGAGGATCGGTGCCTTTGGAACCATTGGTGGGAATTTATCAAATTTCAACAATTGGTATTCGCAAGGAACTCCAAATATTTCATCAGGGAATATTGGTTTTACCGTCAATGCTTATGCAAATCTTATAGAAGAGACCTTCTTTTGGAGAAACTCTTTATCTACCAATTTAAATTGGGTAAAACTAGATGATAAGGACTCCAATATAGACGACAATAGCTTTAACCCAACGACTGATGTGTTTAATTTATCGTCACTTTATGGCAAAAAACTTAGTGAAAAATTTGCTGTATCTGGATTGGCAGACTATAGAACAACGCTCTTAAACAACTTTAACGATCCAGGTTATTTAGATCTTGGTGTTGGTGCAACCTGGACTCCTCTTGAAAATTTAATAGTGGTAATCCATCCATTAAACTACAACTTTGTATTTAGTAACAATGATGCCGTATTTGAGTCTTCAATGGGTGCTAAAATCGTTGCGGATTACACAAGACAAATTGGTGCTATTAACTTTAAAACCAACTTCTCGACATTTCAAAGTTATAAGTCTAGTGACTTGTCTAACTGGACATGGACCAACTCATTTGGCTACACCTTATGGAAAATGATTGGTGTTGGTTTTGATTTTGGATTAAGAAGCAACCAACAAGAAGCAGCTAATTTTCAAGGTGTTGCTTTAGAAGATGCTGATAACGACTTACAAAGCTATTATACCTTTGGGTTGAGCTATAAGTTTTGAACAATCAGGAATAGAAATAAAAAAAGCCTTTCTAAATCTAATAACAATTAGAAAAAAAGGCTTTTTTGTTAAAAATAATTATCAAAAGGAAAGGACTTTTAATCTAGCAACTTATTCTTTCTTCACAAACATTAATCTATTTCCTTGATCAGGGTCACCTATGGAGTTCCAAATAATCAGTTTGTTGCTTTTTAAATACAGTTCAAATAAAGTAGAAATACCATTCCTATATATTTGACTTTTATCAAAAATCATTTCTAGATTCCAATTGTCTTTTATTTTTTTTAAATTCCATTTCCCTGAAACTGTATTAAGTTCATTATTAATTGGTTTTCCAAATCCTCCAATCTCAAAATCTGGATAGTTCTTGATTATAAATGTTCCATCCTCTACCAATTTTAATTCAACTTTTTTACTGTCCAATTTATAATGATTGCTTATAAAATTATAGCTAAAACTATCAACCTCCCATAGTCCAATTAAGCTTTCTTTTTTAGGTTCATCAATAACCCTATTAAAATCTATCTGGTTATTCGAATCTGCAAAATTACAACCGATTAAAAGTGTAATAATGCCTATTATCACAAAATATTTTATACTTTTCATAGTAATTATAAATCTTCTTTCCAAGTCCATTTCTGCTCAAAATCTCCTCCTAAGTTAATTGAATTTGGATTATTTCTAAATGTGTTTTCGAATATTCCATCATGTACTCCATCTCCATCATTATCAATTCTGAACCTAGTTGCAGATGACCAGCTTGATGTATTTGTGATAGTAAAAGTTAATTGATAGCGAGAACCAATTTGAGTGACTTGTACTTTAGTACTATATGAACCTAAAAAGGCAGTCTGGATATTTCCATTAGCCATACCTTCATAGAATTCCTCCTGTCCAAAAGTCCATGGATGATTAGTGTCAGAAAAATCATTATTTTGAATTTTTGCAATTACTATATTTCTTGCTTCATTAACACCTTCTTGGTTTTTAAGTGAATTAATAGTATTTGCAGAGTCATTAATTAAAATTGGGTTTGGACCTAATTCAAATAACCACATATTAAACAAATCTCCCCATGAACATGTATCAGGGTCCACATCAATATAGTCTAAAACTATGTTTCTAAATTCATCAACAATATTATTAATATAAACGATTGATGAGGGATATTCATTAGCTATTTCTGCAAGTTTTTTATAGATTAAATGGGTAATCTCAGCTGTTGATGTAACACCATTTGCTATTGCTTCTTTAAGTTTTTCTTTCCAGTTATCTATTAAATAGAAATCAATCACTTCTTTTATAAAAGGCCTTTTTTCATCACAGTCATTGGAGTCATGAGGGTTTACAAATCCCCAAATAGCAGCCAATTCATTACTTCCTCCCTGTAAATTTTGTTCATTTAGCCAAGTTAGTTGAGCTGGTGTCGGTTGTATACACTCAACAAGAGGTAAAAACTCACTGTCTGGTATTTGAAGTTTTACTTTTTTTGTAATAATATCTGCTTCATCAGATGGTGGTGGAGTTTCACCTCCATGTCCCGGATTATACGAGACAGGATTCCCATTGGCATCCACCCAGACACAATCTTCTTCTAGAACAAGGTCATAATAAGCTCTATCGCAATTGTCAAACACTCCTGCTTGATTAAATCGTTGACATGTACAATCGGCGTCCTGATATACATAGTGACTGTTGGTTCCCGTACATTGAATCTCAACTACTCCTGCAACAGTTGTACACACATATTGATTGCCTCCATCACCAGTACCATCACCATCAAGATCTTCCCACCCATCATAAGGTATAATACCAGGTTTCACATTCATACTATCATTACCTCTACTTGAACTATTATCAGTATATTTTATTGTAAAGATTTCTTCTATACCATCATGTTCTTGTATCACAATGTTGGAATAGGAGCTGGTAGTATTTGAAGGCTCAACTAATCGCATAGTGTAAGATACGTAATCCTCACTAGTTATTTTATTAACAAAACTCATATCTATCCAATAATCATTACTATTTGATGAACCAAAAGTTCTAGCTTGGGACTGATATGTCCCTTTTTTGCGATTATAGGCTGGTTGACTTATATTGAATTTAGTGGTTAGTGATTGTAAGGTAACTTCTTGAGCTAATTGTCCAACACTCAGTTGGTCAACTTTAAAGTTTGTGCTTGGATGTTCATGGTTTGCTTCTTTAGGAACCTCAATAGGTTCTTCTTGGCAATTAACAAAACAAAGAGCAAATAAGAACAGGCAAAGCTTAGCTAAGTGTTTTGGTGTTTGGTGTTTGGTGTTTGGTGTTTGGTGTTTGGTGTTTGGTGTTTGGTGTTTGGTGTTTGGTGTTT
>Ga0316208_1002571_pt1 | contig 14549 bp, 9 predicted proteins | sample 3monopyrite_MG_FD_204944 | JGI IMG/M metagenome (GOLD analysis project Ga0316208, IMG submission 204944) | Microbial mat bacterial communities from mineral coupon in-situ incubated in ocean water Damariscotta River, Maine, United States -... | ecosystem: Environmental > Aquatic > Marine > Coastal... | reverse complement strand
GGGATGATGTTTTGCAGGTCATTCGTGATTGTCCTCGGATTTGTCGGTTTATTCATGTGCCAGCCCAGACGGGGTCGAACCGGATGCTCAAGATGATGAACCGTGGGCATTCGATTGAGGAGTATTATGAGTTTATTGCTCGGTGCAACGAGTATTTGCACCAGCCGGAGATTGGTCGCCCATTGATGCTGGGGGGGGACATTATTGTTGGGTTCCCGACGGAGACGGATGAGGATCACGAGTTGACCAAGGAACTGTTGACACGCAGTCGGTACAAGAACTGTTATATTTTCAAGTATTCGCCGAGGCCTGGGACGGTGTCGTATGACAAGATTCCCGATGACATTGCTGATGTGATCAAACGCCAGCGGAACAATGAGTTGCTTGATTTGCAAACGGAGATTTCCGATTCGATCGCTCAAGAGCAGGTCGGCGGGGAGTTTGATATCTTCGTCGAAGGATTGTCACGCCGCGAGCATAAGAAGCGAGGCACCGATGTCAAACCGGGATCGGGGATGGTGGGGATCACGATTGGCGGGGCACGGCCTCAGGAACACATCGCGGTGCTTGAGCCGGAGATTCAGGGGGCGTTGGGGGGGAGTTTGCAGATGTCCGGGCGGACGGATGGGGATTTGATTGTGTTCTTTGATGTGCCCAGTGATGGGGTGGTGGCACCGAGTGAATACATTGGTCGGATTGTGCGGGCCAAGATTACTGGGGCCGATAAGCTGACTTTGAACGGCACACTGGTCGGATCATGATTCATCCATTTCATCAATGCGGTCGCGGGCTCGTTTTTTGGCGGCCATGAGTGCGCTGAGTTCTTCGATTTCGGCGTCGTCGGTTTCTTTGGTTGTGTTTGTTGGTGGGTGGTACTGCCGGCGGACGGGCTGAGATTCGATGTGGATTTGGGGTTCGGTCTGCTTGGTGCGATCGGCGAGCACAGCGACCTGATCGGCACGCATGGCCCGTGATACAGCGATGGTTTCGGCGGCGGCTTGGGCGAGCCAGCGATCCCAGGCGACTCTTCTCGCGCCGAGGTCGATCAGGAAGAGGATGAAGCCGAGGATGAGCATTTGTCGCCACATGGACTCGTAGTTGGACACTTCGGCGAGCCCGTTTCGGGTGAAGAGGTCGGCCGATTCGGTCAATAACAGGACCTGTCCGCCGGAACGGGTTGCGATGGATTCGAGTATTGCGCGGTTGGATTCGAGTGTGTCGAACTCGGTCTGGTCGTCGATGTGCACCGCGCCGATGGTTGGGCGGATTGGCTTGCCGTCGCGTTTGGGGGTTGCGACGATGACATGATCGCCTGAGGGGATGGATTGGAGTTGGGCGTTGTATTGGCCCGGGCCGATCTGGATGAGGTTGATTGTTTGGGTTGAGCCGTTGGTGAATATTTTGGTTTCGATGGCGAGGCCGTCGATGGGGACGCCGGCGTCGTTGATGGCGGAGTAGTTGATGGACAGGCCTTGGGCGGACTGGTGGATGGACAGTTCGCCAACGCCTGGGTCGTTGGCTCGACCGGCCCACTGGGATAGGTGTGTCCAGAACCGATCGAACGAATCGGTCTGAATCCAATCTTGGCTCCAATCGGAGACATCGCTGGTGAAGACCCCCACGCGACCGAGTTGAACCTGATGACCGGCCAGGATGGGTTCGCCTTGGTCGCTGACGATGGGAACCATGACGCGCGGGTCGTCGGATTTGAACTCGGTGAGCACCAGACCACGCAGATTAGGCGGCGTTGTTGAACCACCGTCGATCAGCATTGGTGAGACAGGATCGACCACGATCGGTGAGATGACACCTTCACGCACCATCGGTCGGCGGAGCACGCGGACGGCTTTGAGGAAAATTCTTGGAAGCACCGATGGGTTGATGACTCGGTAGTACACCCCCCCGCTGTTGGTGGCAATCAATCGCATGGTGATTTCGTCGGCTTCATCGCCGATGGTGATGGTTGAGATTTTGATACCTTTGGAGCCGAGTTCTTGGGCCAATCCGGGGAGGGTTTCTGGGTTTTGAGATTCGCCGTCGGAGAGGATGACGATGTGCTTGGTTTTGGATTCAATGCCCAGGAGTTGATCGCTGGCCATGCGGATCGCGGGGGCGAGGTTGGTGCCGCCACCTGAGTTTATGGATTTGATTCGGCGTTGGATGTGTTCTGGATCATCGTTCTTGGTGATCGGCACGACGAGCCGGGGGGAGTTGGCAAAGGAGACGACGCCGACCATGTCGGTCGGGTCGAGCACTTCGATCGCGTTGGCGGCCGAGTTGTTGGCCACGGACTGTTGTGATCGAGAAGACCCCATCACTGGGCGTTGCATTGAGCCCGATGAATCCAGCACCAGAACCACGGCCGCGTGGGTGGTGACGACATCGTCGGGGATTTCCAGATCAACGGGGAGTAGATTGGCGATGAGTCCGGATTCGTCGTCATCTAGATTCATGAGCGGCGCGTTCCAGCCGCCGGCGCCGAGGGCTTCATAGCCACCGATGAAGAAGAGGCCGCCGCCTAGGGTTCGGACATAGGTGTCGAGTGCTGATTCGATGCCTGGCATTAGGGCGTCGCGGGGGGTGTTGACGAGCATGATGAGGTCGTAGGGTTCGAGACCGAGCAGGTTGGTGGGGACTTCGGCGGGGGTGATGGTGTCGATGGTCCAGTCGGCTGCGGTGAGTGTAGAGATCAATGCGGCCGCTTCGGCGGATTGATTGTTGGTGACAACCATTGCTCGACCATGATCGCTGGTGAGGGTCAGGGCGGTGGATTCGTTGTTGAGAAGATTGGTGTCCGCCATTGGTATGCCGTCGGCGTCGCGCTCGGGTTCCCAGATGGCCCGGACGCGATGGACACGACCGCTGCCAACTGGGACACTGATGGAGATGGGTTCGACGCCGCCGCGGAGTGCCAGTGGGAGTCCGCCTTGGGGGGTGCCTGGGGATTGGGGGGTGAGGTTGATGGTTTGTCCATCGACGATGAGTTTGAGCAAGCCGTTGGCTGGGGCTGTGGATCGGAGGGTGATGCGGACGGGCATCAGTGAGTTTTTGGCCACGCTGGCGGGGATTTCGACGGACTGGATCAGGACCTCTCGGGTCACTTGATATTCAATGGGGACAACATCTATCGGGGCGGTGAGGATCAGTTGATCGAGCGAACCGGCCGTCGAGACGCCGTCGGAGAACAGGACCACTCGGCCTCTGGAATCCGACGCGATGAGCGACTGGGCGCGTGTCAACGCGGCGGCGATGTTCGTGCCATCGACGGGTGGACGGTCAAACGAAGCATCGAATGCACCGATCAATGCACCGACCGGGCGTGGAGGGACGACAACGGATGCTTGGCCGTCGAAGATGACGATGCCGAGGCGATCGTCGTCTTGGTGTGATTGAGCGCTTCGCAGTAGGAAATCTTGAGCGGCGGTGGTGATGTCGATGGGGAGGCCGTTGTCGTCGGTGCCGAGGTTGGCGTAGCCAGAGATTGATCCTGAGGTGTCGACGACGGCGATGACCGCGACGCGATCGACGATGGTGACTCTTTGCAACCCTGCCAATGCCAAGGCCAGGGCGGTAAAGGAAGCCAAGCGTGCGCCGACGACAATCCATCGACGGGAAGTCGGGAGCCCACGCAGCAACCGCCAGCCGATCACCGAGCACAGGACACCCAGGACCATGACGAACATCCAGATGGGTTGATCGAGGAGGAAGTTCATTTGGTGTCGTTGTTTGTTTTGGGCTTGGGATTCGGAGCATCGGTACCATCACTTGACGAGGCCGATGGCGGGGCGACCTTGGATGCTCGTTGGTCGAGTTGTTTGAAATACTTGCTGATCACATCGCGGTATCTTCGTGGGACGCGGCGGTCATCGACCTGCTCACGGGCTTGCTTGGCGGCTTGGCGGAATCGCTGGGCGGTGCTGGTTGATTGATCTGATTGACCGGTGGGGTTAGGTTGGTCTTGATCGGGGTTGTACCATTTGCCCAATGGGTTGGATGAATCGTCGGGCTGGGCGTTTTCGTCGGCGGCTTGAACGGGGACATATTCCTGCATGTCCGATGGTGGTTCAGTAGATTGGTTTGGAAGTGGCTGGTCGTTGCCATAGGGGCTGGGCTGTTGATTGTCTTGATCGTCTGATGGGCTTGAGAGGTGTTCGGAGCCCTGTGGTTGTTGAGAGGGGTTGTCGGGGGATTGCTGGAGTTGTTCGCGGAGTTGTTCGGCCATGGATCGATCGCGCTGGGCTCCGTCGGATTTTCGTTGGGCGTCTTCAAGGATTTCTTTGAGGGTGGATTGGCCTTGGTTGTTTTGCTGGTCGGATTGTTGGTCGGACGGTTGGGGGCGTTGCTGATCGTTTTGCTGGTCACTTTGTTGATCGTCTTGTTGGCCCTCTTGTTGGGTTTGTTGTTGCTGGTTTGGGTCGGGCTCTGTGCCTGGCTGTTGGGATGGGTGTTCTTGTTGGTCGCCTTGGTTGGAGGGTTGCTGAGATGAGTCTTGTGTGCTTTGATCTGATGGGGATTGGTCATTTCCCGGCTTCTGTTCTGGCTCTTGTCCAGATTCTTGTCCGGGCTTTTGTTCGGGCTGAGGGTCGGATTGGGAATCGAATTGGGACTGGCCTTGGCCTTCTTGGGATTGGTCGCTTTGGTTTCCGTCAGATTGGTTTTCGTCAGATTGTTGTTGTTCGGATTGTTGTTGTTCGGATTGTTGGTCCGCCTGAGATGGGTCTTGTTGTGATTCAGGTTGTGATTCGGGTTGTGATTCGGGTGGTTGATCTCTTTGTTGATTTTGTTGGGCTTCGGGCTGGGGTTCGAGAGTTGGTGGATTGGGTTCGGTGATGCGGTCGGCCTTGTCTTTGAGGGCCTTGGAGAGGTCTTTGGTGAGTTGTTCAGTGTCCGGCTGATCTTCGGCGATGGTGTTTTCGGCCGAGTCTGGCGTGGGAGGTCTTTGTGTGTTTTCAGGTTTGATTGCGTTGGCGAGTGAATCCAAGTCCTCGGCGGCTTGCTGGCGTTCTTGGGGGCTCATTGAATCAAGGGCGTCGTCCAAGGCGTCGAGCTCGTTGATCGCCTCGTCGTAGCGGCCCTCGCTGAGTTGCTCGCGGAAACGCTCCATATCCGAATCCTTTGACAACGATTCGGATTTGAGTTGGTCGAGTTGTTGGCGGAGGGCTTGGTCTTTGAGCCGTTGCTCTTCGGATCGTTGATCGAGTTGGTCGGCGAGTTGCTCGAAACGCGACGCAACCCGGGCGGCGGTGGATTCTGGATCGGGTGTGGATTCTGGATTGGTGAGTTCTTCTTCAAGAGCGGCCAGGTCCTCGAGGGCATCGGCGATCAATGGATCGTCTTCTTGAACTTGCTCGGTGATGTCTTCGAGTTTCTGTTTTTGGAGTTCGATCTGCTCGCGTGCATCAGCGATGGCTGCTGGTGATGGTTGGCTGTTCGATTTCGGCTTGAATGCTCGACTGGGCATGTACAGGCCTGCCGCAACGATGAGGACAAGAAGAATCGAAGAGATTGAAGTTTCAGTTCGTGAATGCCAATGTTTTTGTTGGTTGATTGGCAGTTTGATTTCTCTGGCCGACTGTTCGGCGCGGGCGACGGCGATGGATGCAAAGGCCGGGTCTGCGTTGGATGCGGATGCGAGTTCCAGGGCGGATCGGTAGCGGCTTTGGCTGTGGATGGATTCATCGACCCAGCCGGCGGCGGCGAGTTGATCCGGACGACGAAGCCATGCGACCAAGCCAGTCCATCCAATCACCAGCACCACCAGCACTGCTGGTATCCCCCACCACCAACCCAACTCCATCGACCATCGCAGCCCAATCACCACCAGCAATGCCACACCCAACGCCCAAGGCATCAATCGAATCGCCGAGTCCATCCAATGAGACCGCAACAACCTCCGGCGTGCCCGTTGAGCGAGGGCTGTGGTATTGGGTTGGGGGTGATTGGGTGGAGACATACCTGATTCTACAGGCAACCGGGCACGGAGGTTCGACCTATCGTGGTCTATGGATCACTTTCAACACGCGATGAGCCAACTTCTCGATGGCCAGCCGCTGGATCAATCGACCAGCCATGGTGTATTCACCGACATACTCGAAGGTCGGCTCAATGATGCCCAGATCGGTGCGGTCTTGGCTTTGCTTGCCACGCATGATGCCACGGCTGCGGAACTCACCGGAGCCGCCAGAGGCATGCGGCAGCAAGTCACCCCCGTTGGGTATCCACTCAGCCCAAGATCGGTCCTGATTGACACCTGTGGCACCGGAGGGGCTCCCAAGACCTTCAATGTCTCGACGGCCGCGGCGATCATTCTGGCAGGCGTCACCCCGCCGGATGCATGCGGCATCGAGCGGGTTCAAGTCGCCAAGCATGGGAACCGCTCGCGGACTGGACGGGGATCGGCCGAGGTGCTGATGGCTCTTGGGGTTCAAGTGGATGCTTCGGTTGAGACGCAGGCCAAGTGTCTTGATCTGGCCGGGGTGTGTTTTTGTTTTGCGGTCAATCATCACCCCGCGATCAAACACGCGATGCCCGCGCGAAAGTCTCTGGGTGTCCCGACGATTTTCAACGCTATTGGGCCTTTGACCAACCCGGCGGGGGCTGGGCATCAACTTATCGGGGTCTACAAGGACGAGTTGGTGCTCCCGATGGCCCAGACTCTCCTGAACTTGGGCACCACGCGGGCGATGGTGGTGCATTCGACCGATGGGCTCGATGAACTCTCGATCACCGCGCCGAGCCGGGTAGTGCATGTGGCCGATGGGCAACTGCGGGAAGAAATGGTCGATGCTGTGGAGTTGGGGATTGAGCGGGTGAGCATCGACACGGTGCGGGCTGATGATGTTGAACACAGTGCCCAGATTCTTCGATCCATTGTGGACAATGAGCCGTCGGCCTTTGCGGAGATGGCGTTGCTGACGGTTGCGGGTGGCTTGGTGGTGGCTGGGGCGGCTGATGGATTTGGCGAGGGGATCGAACTTGGTCGGGCGGCGATTGCATCTGGGAGTGCAAGAGCGGCTCTCGATGCGTTGGTATCGATTTCAAACCAATAAATCGCGATCAATCCGGGATCGCGGCCAGTCCGTTTTTGGCAAGCAATCCGAGCACCGTAGGGACCGTGTTCTCGTCGAGTGGCTGGATTGTGTGGAAGTTCTCAGATACCAAAATCATCTTTGGTTCATTGGTTTCTGGATCGACCGTCAGCACCATCACCGCATCGACGGCCGGGTTGTCGTTGACCCATTGGCGACTGCGAATAATAAACTCATCGGAATCGCTTGGATTGGTGCCGATGGCGTTGCGGTAGTCGGCGAGTGATTCGATGTCTGCTTGGGTCGCCGTTTGGGTGAGGTCGCCGAAAGTGTCCATGCCATGATCGTTGAGGATTGCCAGCCCTTGGGTCAATGCGGCGTAGGTCGCCGGCTCCATTGATCCTGGGTATTGGAAGACCAAGAGCACTTCGGCATCCACCATCGGAAGAGCCGCCGGAACATTAGCCACTTGTTGGCTCAGTGTGCTTGGGAACATCGGTGGCATCGGTGTATTGGGTGTACCAACGACGGATTCAGCAACCAACAACGCACCAACAACCGCGACACCGCCAAACAGCACGGCAAGACCTAGCAATCCTGCAAAGACAACCCCGGCGCCCGGAGTGTTTTTGTAGCCGCTCTTGCGACGGCGGGTACTGGCGCGATGACGCATCGTCTGGGCGCGTTTGCGGGCATCACGAACTTGATGCTTGGCAGATTTGCGTTGCTCGGCTGGCACAATGGTTCTGCGAGGTTCGGGCTGATGAACAGTCGCAAATGGGCCGTCCTCTCCGATCCCTGCTTCGACGACAAAGCCTTTTTTCTCTTTCGATCGCTGGGCTGATTGACCGACGACTGCGTACTTGCCTGACCACCAACCAACTAGATTGACCTTCGGACGACCGACGCGCGATCCGTCGTTGACTGGACTGGCCGGTGGCACAGGTGATCCGACCCGTTGTGACGCTGCCGCGCCGTAGACGGGCATAGGTTCAGGGATTGGCTCAGGCGTGATGTCATCGCCGAGTTTCACGCTCGGAAGATCGACGGGCTTGACAGAAAACGGATCGCTCGCCAGCATCACCACACGCAGGTCCGCGAGCATCGCCGCAGAGCTTGGGTAGCGGCGGTCATACTCGGCCATCGATCGGCGGACGATCCAGCGGAGCGCATCGGGGCACCGCTTGGTGATCTGCGAGAGACCGGAGTGGGCGGGAAATGAGTTCTCGACCATCGAATACAGCACGGCACCAGCGGCGTAGACATCGAACTTTGAGCCATCAATCTGATGCACCTTCACCCCACGCAATGCTTGTCTCACGAGCTCAGGATCACGGAAGTATTCGGTGCCGTGCGTCGTCAGCGTCATGGCTGAACGCAATGGCGTGACGAGTCCGAAGTCGACGAGGTGGGCTTTGGCGTCGCCGTGCTTGCCGTCGATGATGATGTTGTCTGGCTTGACATCCTTGTGCCAGAGCCCCGAACGGTGGTAGGTATCGAGGATCGTCAGCAGATCATCCGCGTAGCCGATGGTGTAATTGAGCTGCGTGTCGTCGAGCCCTTCGCGTGGCGAGAGCGAGTGCATGCGTTTGGTGACCGCCGAGAGCGATTCGCCCGGGACATACCGCATGACATAGAAGAATCGATCCTTGGTCAGTTCATGTTCGAGCACCAAGCCGAGTTTTCGTGCGGCATCGAGCGCACGAGATTCACGGACAATCTGAGGCATCGAAGAACCATCATGAAGCGAGAACACCTTGATGACCACCTGATCGGCATCAATACCCCGCTTGGTGAACGCGGCCTGCTTGATCTCGTTGGGCTCGGCGATGTAGAGTTTGCCGCCTGAGCCGCCGCCTTTGAGTGAGCCGATGATGGTGTATCCGTCGAAGACTCCGACTCGTTTTTTGTTTGGTGTATCACTGGTTGGCGCGGCGGCCATGGCGTCGGGGACGCGTTGTTCGACGCCTTCGAGTGCTTTGGAAAGTCCGAACAGCCGCGCGGGATTGCCGATAAAAATGCGGTACAAGCAGCGGATCGCCGAGTGGCACTCCAGCGAGAATGCGTTGGCCAGATGCTTGGACCGTGACCAGCGTCCAACGACGACCGCCAGAACAACAAGCGGGGCGAAGATGATCGCCGCCAGCACCGCACCAATGAAGCGGAGCGTATCGGTGACGGTTGCGCCGACGAAGGTGAAGATGTTTTTGAGCATCTTCATGGTCAGCGAGAAGATCGTACCGAACAAAAAAATCACCGCCGCCAGCACAAAGGCCCCGGCGAGGATGGCGAGGATGACTCCAAAGATTGTTCCAACTGGTGACATTTGCGGTTGCCCCGTTCTCTCAGGCGATCAAAGCAGATTCTGCTCGTCAACGGCCCGAAGCTCCATCTGCCGGTGATAGATGTCCCCGATCGCTTCGTCGAACGAAACATCAGTAGACTTATCAACGGGCCCGGCTTGCCCGTCACCTTCAGTGTTGGGATTCAACAAGAGTCCATTTCGTGAGGCCTCATCGAGTTCTTCATTGGTAAATGAATAGACCGAGATCACCTCTTGCAATCGGCTGCGCAACATACCGCGGACCTTGCTCAGACGCCTTGAAACCGTGGGCTCCGACACCCCCACGGCCTCGGCGACTTCCTTGCCGGGCTGTCCATCAAGCACTCGCATCCGGTAGATCGAAAAATCCATGAAATCACACTCGGATTCGACCTTTCGTATCGCCGCTTCGACCTTCGCGCGGAAGACAGACGCCTCGTATTCTTCGTCCACACCCATAGAGGCATCGGCGACCATCCAGCGTTCGTCAAACTCGGCGTTGGCCTTGCCGCCGCCGCGTTTGAGGGCCATTCTGCGGTCGATCTCATCGCCCAACACATGCTTGGCAATGGCAAGGAGCCAGGTCGAGAAGCGCGCCCCGCGTGCCGGGTCGTAGCGTTCGATGGATTTGGACAGGGCCGCGAGTGTTTCTTGGGAGAGATCGCGTGCGGTCTCGACCCCAATGCGACCTTTGCCCCAGCGGGTGAGCTGGATGCGGATCACTGGGCCGAAGGTTTCCCAGAGTTCAAACCACGCCGCCTCGTCGTTGTCTCGGAGCCGGGCGATAAAGCTGGTTGTCATATTCGTTAGCATGAGACCCTTTCCTGCTGGGAATCTCGTTATTCGGCATCGACCACCACCAGTTTCATCAACAGTTGGCCTGTATAAGCATACCCGGACTGGGTAGACATGCGTTGCACGAGGCCCAATTAAACCCCGATTGAGGCCCAACAAGGGCAATTTTACATATTTTCTTTCCCAACCTGAAATCCAAGGAAACCAAATCCCACAGAGTCTGTGTCGGGACATCAACCGGCAAACACGAACTAACCGGCTCAATGACGAGCCGACACCACACACGCCGGGATAGTCCGGCAAGAGTATTTAGGAGACTGCCATGGGATGCTGCTTTGGAAAGACAATCGTGCGAGGCGTCGTGATCACCGCCCTAGCAGGCGGCGTACTGGTCGCGGTCGCGGGCCCACAACGGGTCGGCTACATGATCCATCAAACAAAGGCCAATGTCATTGGTGTCATCGATAGCAATATCGAAGACCCCATCATGCTGCGTGCTCAGATCAAGAATCTCGAAGCCCAGTACCCACAGAAGATCGCCGAGGTCCGCTCAGATCTCACCGAGGTTCAAACACAGATCAGCCAGCTCGACCGTGAGTTGCAGGTCGCCGTCAAGGTTGTGAACCTCGCCTCCAACGATCTCGAAACCGTATCGGGTCAGTTGACCCAGGCCCGGTACACACAGGAATCCAATCCAGGCGCGATCGTCCGTGTGTCGTTCAATAACAAGGCCGTCGATCTCGACGACGCCTACGCCAAGCGGAACCAGATCCAGCAGACCCGTGACATGTACGCGGCCCGCGCCACCGATCTCAACACCGACCTTGGCTACCTAAACGACCAAGAACAGCAACTCGCTGATTTACTCGAACGGCTCGAAACTGAGCGGTCCGAGTTCCAAGCCAAACTGTTCCAACTCGATGCCCAAATCGACACCATCGCCCGCAATGAACGCTTGATCGACATGATGGAAGACCGTCAGAACACCATCGATGCCCATTCGACCTTCCAAGCCAACTCACTCGATCAACTCAACGGCCGTCTTTCAGGCATCCGCACAGAGCAGCGTGCCCGGCTTGAAGCGATCACCGGTCGCGACAGCGACAAGAACTATGTGGACGAAGCAGAGTTCCTGATCGACCAAGAAGGGCTCGTCCAAGAGTTTGAGAATGATCAGAATCTGGCCGCTCCAGAACGAGTCCGTGGGTTCAATATTGACCCTCAGATCATCGAGATCACCCCTGAATCAACCAAGGCCACTGGCCCGGTCGCGAGCAACTGATTTCTGAACCTCTGACAAGAATGGATGACCAATCCACACCACGCATGCCGCCCGTTGGAATCCGGTCCAACGGGTGGCACGCTATTTTTGCGCCCTCTGTTTTTCGTCTTCCATCCCGTCAGAAGGGGCAATCAAGCCCCAAGTGGCGTTCGGAGCCAACTTTCGGTATGCTCTGTGGATAGGATGACACACTCTCGTCCCGCATAAATGCAGGATGAATTACGCATGGAGATTGACCCCGCGTGTGGTATGAACGATTTTTAGGGCCGCTAGGCGTTGATATGGGTATTGACCTAGGGACATGCAACACACTCGTTGCCGTCCGCGGGCAGGGGATCGTTCTCAATGAACCCTCTGTGGTTGCTGTCAAGAAGGGCACCAATCAGGTCCTCAAGGGCGGCCAAGCCGTCGGGTGGGTCGCCAAAGAAATGCTCGGCAAGACCCCCGGCTCGATCACCGCAGTGCGTCCTCTCAAAGACGGCGTGATTTCTGACTTTGAAATCACCGAAGCCATGCTCAACTACTTCATCACCAAGGTGACCGGCCGCGTCCGGATGCTTGGGCCTCGGGTGGTCATTTCGATCCCGTCGGGGATTACTGCTGTTGAGAAGCGGGCCGTGTTCGATTCGGCTGAGCATGCTGGTGCTCGCAAGACTTATCTGCTCGAAGAGCCCATCGCTGCGGCGATCGGTGCGGGCTTGCCATTCGCCGAAGCGACCGCATCGATGATCGTTGATATTGGTGGAGGCACCACCGAGGTTGCCATTATGTCGCTGGCCGACATTGCCAACTGCGAGTCGATCCGGGTCGCTGGTGATGACATGGACGAAGCGATCATCTCCTATATGAAACGCAACTATTCCTTGATGATCGGTGAGCAGACCGCCGAGCGTGTCAAGATTCAGATCGGATCAGCAGCCCCCATTGGCGAAGAGACCGAGATGGAGGTTCGTGGACGGGATATGGTCTCGGGTCTTCCACGCAAAACAAAGATCACTTCCGAAGAAATCCGCGACGCACTCTCTGAGCCCGTTTTGAACATTATCGAAGCCGTCACCAGAACACTTGAAAAGGCAGAGCCCGAACTCGCCGCTGACCTCGTTGACAATGGCATCACCCTCGCCGGCGGGGGCGCACTTTTGACCGGGCTCCCAGTGCAAATCACCAAAGCGACGGGTCTTGAGGTCACCTTGGCCGAGGATCCGTTGACATGTGTTGCTCGTGGTACTGCGATCTACCTCGAAAATATCGATGTCTGGAAAGACACCCTCGAAAACAACTCGGATATCTAGCCCCCCAAAGTTCTTCTCCACCAGCAACACATTGTTCGCACTTCGTGTATGCTGTAGAAAGTCATTGTTTCCGTTCTTGGGAGTCCCGCCATGCATCATCAACCCGCGCTTGTTCGTTGGTCGATGCCCTTGTGTGTGGCGACGCTGATTGTCCTGTGCCTGCTCCCCTCTGCTTGGCTCGACTGGACCAACTGGTTCGGAGCCCAGGCCCGCGTCGTCGTCTCCCCCATCGCCCATCCGATGACCATAGCCAAAAATCTTGTCATCCCTCAGTCTGTAAGTAACCCCAACGCTACCCAACAAGAGCAGACCCTCAAATCCGAGCTCGATCGCTACCGGGCATTGCTCTACAAAGAACAACAAGAAAATCTCCAACTCTCGGCATTGGTCGATCAACTCTCCTTCCAACTCTCGGCATTGGTCGATCAACTCTCCTCAGGAGCCGCGATCAACCCAGACATCCCCGTCACCCAAATCCAACGCCCTGTCATCGGCCTGTCACGCGAGTTCTTGATCGTCCGCTCTGGAGGGAACGAGCGGATCAGCCGATCGACCGTTGTGGTGGTCAACGCCGTCCAACTCTGCGGGCGTGTTGCAGAGACTGATGGTCGCACCGCATTGGTCCTTCCCATCACCGCAAAGGATGCCCAGCCGCTCCTCGGCAATGTCATGCTCGACAGTTCGGGCACCAACACCGCCCGGTGCATGCTCCGACCAATCGGCAAGGGCTTGCTCCAAGGCGATGTCACCAAACCCGTCGCCGACGACACCGGAATCCCGGCGGCCACCATCGAGGTCGGGATGGAGGTCCGGCTCCTCGATGACCAATGGCCACGCCACGCCCAGATGCTCCTCATCGGGCATATTGAGAGCGTCGCACCCTCACCCAACCAACCGCTCCGACAACGCATCACCGTCCGCCCGAGCGTGGATCTGCGCAGCGTCCCCGATGTCTTCTTCCGTGTCCCCGACCTCACAGGAGGGCAACCATGAACTGGTTCGTCCTCCTCTTCATCGCGTGGATCGGCTTTGGTCTAGACACGGCCTTGCTCCCGGTCTTTGATGCCGGTGCCAGCGGTGTCCATCCCAGCGTCGTCCTCCCGCTCATGGTGTTTGTCGCTCTCTATGCACCCCGCAAGCACGCCCTCTGGTGTGCCATTCTTCTGGGAATCTCGATGGACCTCCTCACCCCCATCACCCACGACAACGGCGGGCCCGTCACGCTCATCGGGCCTTATGCACTCGGATACCTTCTCGCCGCCCAGTTCATTTTCTCGGTCCGAGGCATGGTCATCCGGCGCAATCCACTCACCATCGCCGTATTGTCGATCTTCGCTTCGTTGATTGCCCAGATTCTGGTCGTGTCGATCATCACCGTCCGATCGCTGGCCGGCGACAACATCGATTGGAACGCCAGCGACGCATTGATGGATCACATGCTTTCCTCGCTCTATACCGGGGCCGGGGCGGTATTTCTTTCATTCATCTTCTTCGCCTTGACCCCGGCATTTGGGTTCCACACGGCGATCCCCACCCGCTTTGCCCGTCATATCAAATAGATCGTTTCGACCAGCAAACGCCTACGATTTGCCCACATGACTGACACACGCAAATCCATCCTGTTCAACGACGCCAAGGGCACCCTGAGCCCGCTCAATGACCTCCGCCCGTGCCATGCCATCCGCACCGGCGCGATGACCACCGCCGAGCGGCTCACCCACGCTTTCAATCTCGAACCCGTCGGGATCGTCGTGCCCAACACCATCAAAGAACTCGCCGCCGAGCATTCGGGTGTTCCCGTCAATGAACCACCCGCAGAAACCGACGAC
>Ga0316208_1002569_pt1 | contig 14559 bp, 14 predicted proteins | sample 3monopyrite_MG_FD_204944 | JGI IMG/M metagenome (GOLD analysis project Ga0316208, IMG submission 204944) | Microbial mat bacterial communities from mineral coupon in-situ incubated in ocean water Damariscotta River, Maine, United States -... | ecosystem: Environmental > Aquatic > Marine >... | reverse complement strand
TCTTCGCTAAAGGCCCAGCTGCTTCGAAGAATTCATTTGGGATCGCAACTGAAGCGCTAAGCAAACCATCGGCTTGCTGCGACATAATTGTCGAATACAACGGGTGATCTTCGAGTTGTGAGAAGACTTCCTCTGGAACTACGGCAGGGCGCCAGAAAATATACCCCATCCCCGGCAAACCCTCTTTCTGGGCATAGGCGTTCATCCGGTCACAGAATTTTCGCGACCCGCCGCTCGGTGCTGGGATCGCGCGGATCTCTGTCCCCTCTTGCTCCAACAACTTGGCAAAGATGGCAAAGCCGGAGCCTGCAAAATGCTCGCTCACCACCTGCATCTTGATCGGGTTGCGCAGGTCGGGCTTGTCGCTGCCATACCACAGCGCCGCATCGCGATAGCTGATCTGCTCCCACGTTTCGTCGACTTTCTTGCCACCGCCGAACTCTTCGAACAGGCCGCGCAGCACGGGCTGGATGGTGTCGAACACGTCCTGCTGGGTGACAAAGCTCATTTCAAGGTCGAGCTGGTAGAAATCGGTGGGCGAGCGGTCGGCGCGCGGGTCTTCATCGCGGAAACAGGGCGCGATCTGGAAATACTTGTCAAAGCCCGACACCATCAGCAACTGTTTGAACTGCTGCGGGGCCTGCGGCAGGGCATAGAACCTGCCCGGATGCAGGCGCGATGGAACAAGGAAGTCGCGCGCGCCTTCGGGGGACGAGGCCGTGATGATCGGCGTCTGATATTCACGGAATTCCCGGTCCCACATGCGCTTGCGGATCGAAGCGACCACATCGCTGCGCAGCTTCATGTTGGACTGCATCTTTTCGCGGCGCAGGTCGAGATAGCGATAGGTGAGCCGGGTTTCTTCGGGATATTCCTGATCGCCGAACACCATCAGCGGCAATTCGGCCGCGTCGCCCAACACTTCGAGGTCGCGGGCAAACACTTCGATTTCGCCGGTGGGAATCTTGGGGTTGATCAGGCTTGCATCGCGCGCCTTGACCTCACCGTCGATGCGAATGCACCATTCGCTGCGCACCTTTTCAACCTCGTGAAATACGGGACTGTCCGGGTCGCACAGCACCTGCGTGATGCCGTAATGGTCGCGCAGGTCAATAAACAGTACGCCGCCGTGATCGCGCACCCGGTGTACCCAGCCCGAAAGGCGCACAGTATCGCCCACATTGGCCGAGGTCAGCGCGGCGCAGGTGTGAGAGCGGTAAGCATGCATGGTGGCGGTCCCTTCGGGCATGTAAAGATCGGCGCAGATACACCGGGCGGGGGGTGGAAAGTCAAGGCGACAACGGCGTTTGGCCCGTGCTATTACGGGCAAAAGGGAGAGGTTGTTATGGAGGACAAATGGGCAAAGGGCATGGGCGTACGACGCCGCGTGCTTGGGGATGCACATGTGGACCGCGCCGAGGCGGTCAAGACGCCGCTCGACGCGCCGTTCCAGGAACTCATCACCGAGGGCGCGTGGGGCACGGTCTGGGCCAGCGACGCGATCAGTCTGCGCGAACGCTCGATGCTGACGCTGGCCGTGCTGGCGGCGACGGGAAATTTTGACGAAATCCCGATGCATATCCGCGCCACTGCCCGCACCGGGGCCAGCAAGCAGGACGTGGCAGAGACGTTTCAGCATGTGGCCATATATGCCGGCGTGCCGCGGGCAAATCACGCGTTGAAGCTGGCCCGGCAAACCTATGCGGATATGGAGGCAGATGATGAGTGACGGAGCCCTGTTCCACCGCAACCGCGCACGCCACCCCGGAGGCCTGACGCCGGATTACAAGACCAGCGTTGTGCGCTCACCCCAACGCGCCCTGCTTTCGATGAACACGACGCTGAGCGAAGAAACCGGCCCGGTCTTTGGCCATGATATGCTTGGCGATCTCGACAATGACCTGATCCTGAACTTCGCCGGCCCCGGCGAAATGGCCATCGGTCAGCGCATTATCGTGCAGGGCCGGGTACGCGACGAAAACGGGCGTGGCGTTGCCGGGGCTCTGCTGGAATTCTGGCAGGCCAATGCGGGCGGGCGCTATCGCCACGCCAAGGAAGGGTACCTTGCTCCGCTCGATCCCAACTTTGGTGGTTGCGGACGCACGATCACGGACGAAACGGGTGCCTACAGCTTTCGCACTGTCAAACCGGGCGCCTATCCCTGGCCCAACGGGGTGAACGACTGGCGCCCGGCCCATATTCACTTTTCGGTCTTCGGTCCCGGTTTTGGCCAGCGCCTCATCACCCAGATGTATTTTGAAGGCGATCCGCTGATCCCGCTCTGCCCCATCGTGCGTACGATCACTGACCCCGAGGCAGTTCAGCAACTGATCGCACCGCTCGACATGAACAACACCGTGCCGATGGACGCGCGGGCCTACAAGTTCGACATCGTGCTGCGTGGGCGGCGGTCCACCATGTTCGAAAACCGGCTGGAGGGCAACTGATGCAGAGGCTGAACCATTTGCAGGAAAGCCCATCGCAAACCGCCGGGCCTTACGTCCACATCGGATGTGTGCCTAATTTCGCCGGGATCGGCGGGGTTTACCCAAACGACCTTGGCGCGACTATGATCCGTGACGGCGCGCTCGGTGAGCCGATCACGGTGACGGGCACGGTCTTTGACGGCACCGGCACACCGCTCAAGGACGCATTGGTCGAAATCTGGCAAGCGGATGCAAACGGCATCTATCCGGGCAACGATCCGCGCGGACCGGGTGATCCAAATTTCACAGGCTGGGGGCGCAAAGCGGGCGAGTACGACACCGGCGTCTGGACCTTTGAAACGATAAGGCCGGGGGCCGTGCCCTTTCCCGACGGGCGCATGATGGCCCCCCATGTCTCGTTCTGGATCGTCGCGCGCGGGATCAACACAGGTCTGCAAACCCGCATGTATTTCCCCGGCGATCCGCTACTGGACAAAGACCCGTGGCTGACCCGGATCGAACACCAGAACCGTGTTGCGACCCTGATCGCGCAGGAAAAGACCCCAGGCACCTATCAGTTCGACATCCACCTTCAGGGGCCGGACGAGACAATCTTTTTCGACGTCTGACTTTTTCGACGTCTGAACGTAAAACGCGGGGCGCGCATGTCGGCCCCGCGTTTCCGATCACGTGTTGATGGCTCAGGCCAGATCGAAACGATCCAGCTCCATCACCTTGGTCCAGGCCGCCACAAAGTCGCTGACGAATTTCGACGACATGTCGTTCTGGGCATAGGCCTCGGACAGCGCGCGCAGTTGCGAGTTCGAGCCAAAGATCAGATCAACGCGCGTGCCGGTCCACCTGACCTCACCCGTCGCGCGATCCCTGCCTTCGAACGTGGCCCCATCATCTGCCTTGGGTTTCCACGCGATCCCCATGTCCATCAGCGCCTTGAAAAAGTCGTTGCTGAGTGTACCGGGCTTGTCGGTGAACACGCCATGGGACGTGCCACCATGATTGGCCTCAAGCATGCGCAAGCCACCCACCAGCACCGTCATTTCCGGCGTTGTCAATGTCAGCAGTTGCGCGCGATCCACCAGCAGTTCCTCGGCGGACAGGGTAAAGTCCTTCTCAAGGTAATTGCGGAAACCATCGGCCTTTGGCTCAAGCGGATCAAAGCTTTCGGCGTCCGTCATCTCCTGGGTGGCATCGCCACGACCCGGCGTGAAGGGCACGGTCACGTCATGGCCACCGGCCCTGGCCGCCGCTTCGATTGCAGCGCCCCCCGCCAGCACGATCAGGTCGGCGAGCGAGATTTTCCTGTCTCCCCCGGCATCAAACCCGGCCTTGATCCCGTCCAGCACACCCAGCACTTTGGCCAGTTGCTCAGGTTGGTTCACCGCCCAGTCCTTTTGCGGCGCCAGCCGCACGCGCGCGCCGTTGGCACCGCCGCGCTTGTCCGACCCGCGGAAAGTCGCGGCAGAGGCCCACGCCGTGCCGACCAGTTCGGCCGTGCTCAGGCCACTGTCCAGAACAGCCGTCTTGAGGGCGGCCACGTCGCCATCGTCCACCAGCGGGTGGTCCGGCACGGGCACCGGATCCTGCCAGATCAGCGTTTCCGCGGGCACTTCGGGCCCGTGATAGCAGTTGATCGGACCCATATCGCGGTGCGTCAGCTTGAACCACGCCCGCGCGAAGGCGTCGGCGAACTTGTCCGGGTTTGCATGGAAATCGCGGCTGATCTTTTCATAGGCCGGGTCCATGCGCATCGCCATATCGGCAGTGGTCATCATGATCGGCACGTGGCCGTTTCCATCGACCTGCGGTGCCTGCGCGCCTTCGTCGATTACCTTGGGCTTCCACTGGTTCGCACCTGCGGGGCTTTTTGTCAGCTCCCATTCATATCCGAACAGCACATCGAAATAGGACATGTCCCACTGGGTCGGCGTCGGCGTCCATGGCCCTTCGATCCCGGACGTGATCGCATCCACGCCTTTGCCCGACTTGTGCGTCGACAACCAGCCAAGGCCCTGAGCCTCGATCGGCGCACCTTCGGGCTCGGTGCCCACGAGGGCCGCATCGCCCGCGCCATGCGCCTTGCCAAAGGTGTGACCACCGGCAACCAGCGCGACGGTTTCCTCGTCATTCATCGCCATACGCGCAAAGGTTTCGCGAATATCGCGGCCCGACGCCTGCGGATCAGGATTGCCGTCCGGTCCCTCGGGGTTCACATAGATCAGGCCCATCTGCACGGCGGCCAGCGGGTTTTCCAGAACACGGTCGCCGGTATAGCGGGTGTTGGCGCCACCGCTGGCTTCCAGCCATTCGGTTTCCGACCCCCAGTAAATGTCTTCCTCCGGCTCCCAGATGTCGGCGCGACCACCGCCAAAGCCAAAAGTTTCAAAGCCCATGGATTCCAGCGCGCAGTTACCGGCAAGGATCAACAGGTCCGCCCACGAGATCGACGCGCCATATTTCTCTTTGATCGGCCATAGCAGGCGGCGCGCCTTGTCGAGGTTGCCATTGTCGGGCCATGAATTCAGCGGTGCAAAGCGCTGCGAGCCCGAGGTCGCCCCGCCACGACCGTCCGCCGTGCGATAGGTTCCGGCCGAATGCCACGCCATGCGGACAAAGAAGGGGCCGTAATGCCCGTAATCAGCGGGCCACCAGTCCTGGCTGTCTTTCATCAACGCCTCGAGATCGGCCTTGAGGGCCTTGAGATCGAGCTTGTTGAACGCTTCGACATAGTCAAAATCAGCGCCCATCGGATCAAGGCTGGCTGCGTTCTGGTGCAGGATTTTGAGGTTCAGCTGATTGGGCCACCAGTCACGATTGGACCGCACCCCGAAAGTGTGCAGGTTTGTGCCGTGATTTACCGGGCATTTGCCGCCGTCATTTCCGTCCATGTTTCTCTCCGATCTTGGTTGCTGATGAGTCACCTAAGGCTGGTCTGGGACGATTCCAATCTTGCGTGGCGATTAATCTGTTTAGGTCACGAAAGGATGACACGCGCCACACGAATCGTTGGTTTTGCGCCTCTCTCCCTCGGGATCAGCCCCTGTATATCAAGGCCTCGGCATTGGTTTAAGTTGCATTTCTTTATCACTCTCATAGTTTAGGGTTATGACAAATCTCACCTTGCGCCATCTTCGTTATTTCGAGGCACTCGCCCACGAAGGCCACTTTGGGCGCGCGGCAGAACGCTGCGCCATTTCACAGCCCGCCCTGTCCGTCCAGATCAGGGATCTTGAGGAGAACCTTGGCTTTGCGCTCTTTGAACGGGGTCCGCGGCAAGTCCGGCTCACAGCCCTTGGTGAGGCTTTTGCAAAACGTGCGCACCACGTCCTGCGCGCAGTCGCGGACATGGGTGACTGGGCTCAGGCGGCACGGGCAGGCGGCGGGATCGAGCGTTTGCGGCTTGGGATCATCCCGACAATCGCGCCCTACCTTTTGCCGCGGCTGATCCGCGATCTGACGCGCGCCTATCCCGAGATCGACCTGCATGTGCGCGAAACAGTGACGCCGCGCCTGATCGGCGAGTTGCAGGACGGGCAGCTGGATGCCGCGCTCGTGGCCCTGCCCATCGACGAAGCCGACCTGTCCGAACTGGCCCTCTTCAGCGAAGAAATGGTGCTGGTGCGCCCGGAGCGCGACGCGGGCGCGCCGCCGGTTCGACCCGACGCGCTGGAGGACATGCGCCTGCTGCTGCTCGAAGAAGGGCACTGTTTCCGCGATCAGGCACTGTCGTTTTGCAATATCAGTCCGACCCGGCCACGCGACGGGCTGGATGGCAGTTCACTTTCGACCCTTGTGCAGATGGTCGGCGCGGGCATCGGCGTCACCCTTATTCCGGACATGGCGGTTCGGGTTGAAACCCGCTCGGCACCGGTTTGCGTCACACGTTTCGAAATGCCACCACCGACACGCACCGTCGGACTGGTCTGGCGCAAGACAAACCCGATGGCCGACGCACTGGCGCGGATCGGAGACATCATACGCAGCGCGGCCACTACCTGACCCCTCTTTGCACTGCCCATCCGACGCGCTATGCCGAAAACACCCGAACCCAGCGACACACGGACCCCGCCACCATGACCCGCCACGTATGACAGAGATATGGGAAGGCCTGCGCGCGGCCTTTTGGCTGGTCGTGCGTCTGGACGCGGATCTGGTCGAGATTACCCTGCGCTCGCTGCATGTCAGCCTGACAGCGCTGGCGATTGCCTGCCTGCTCGCACTGCCTGCGGGCACCTGGCTGGCGGTGCGGCGCTTTGCCTTTCGCCGGGCGGTCATAGCGACGATGAATGCGTTCATGGGGCTGCCGCCGGTGGTTGTCGGGTTGATTGTCTATCTGTTGCTGTCACGGGGCGGGCCGTTTGGGGTGCTGGGGCTGCTTTTCACCCCCACGGCGATGATCATCGCACAGGTAATCATCATCACGCCGCTGATCATGTCGATCACGCATCAGGCCATGCGCGAGCTATGGGCCGAATACCACGATCTGCTGATTTCGCTGAACACCACGCCGGGGCAGCGGGTCAGAACACTGCTGTGGGACGGACGACGCGCGCTGCTGACGGCGGCATTGGCGGGGTTCGGGCGCGCGATTGGCGAAGTTGGCGCGATCATCATCGTCGGCGGCAATATCGACAACGCCACGCGGGTGCTGACCACGGCCATCGCGCTTGAGACATCAAAGGGCGATTTCGCCCTGGCCCTCGGCCTTGGCTTTGTCCTGATCGGCCTGTCGCTGGCAATCAACTATCTGACCCACGCGCTGTCCCGGACCGAACGGAGCGGGCGATGGTGAACACGGTGTTTCCCCTGAACGTGCGCGACCTGTCGGTGATCCGGCGTGGCAAGACGCTTCTTGGCCCGTTCACCCACAGCTTTGACGACACCGACCTGACCATGGTGATCGGCCCCAACGGCGCCGGTAAAACCACGCTTCTCAAGGCGCTGCACGGGATCGAACGCATCTCGGGCGGGACGGTCACATGGTCCGGGCCAGAGGCCGAAGTGCGGGCAAGGCAGGCATATGTGTTTCAAACGCCGACGATGTTGCGCCGATCCGTGTACGAAAACCTCGCCTATCCGATGAAACTTGTTGGCACGCCCGCCGCCGAAATCGACGCGAAATGCCAGCTTTGGGCGACGCGCATCGGCCTCGACGATGCGTTGGACCGTTCCGCCCCGCGATTGTCGGGCGGCGAACGGCAGAAGCTTGCCCTTGCCCGCGCCCTGATCCGCACGCCCGAAGTGTTGTTTCTGGACGAACCCTGCGCCAACCTTGACGGTCAGGCGACGGCAGAGATCGAAGCGCTGTTGCGCGATGCCTTGCAAAACGGAACGCGGATCATCATGACCAGCCACAATGTCGGCCAGATCAGGCGGCTTGCCACCGACTTCGTCTTTCTTTTGCGGGGCAAGGCGCACGAAATCGGCCCTGCGTCGCAACTGGGTCAGGCGGAAACGCCGGAACTTGCGGCGTTCCTGCAAGGGGACATTGTTCCATGATGCGGATGGCCGCCCTGATCTGGCTAGTTTGGTCGGCCGTTGCCAGTGCAGACAGCTTGCGCCTGGCTGTCACGACGTCGTTCCAGAACTCCGGTTTGGCCGACATTCTGCTGCCAGCGATCAAGAATGATATCGGCCTTGATGTGCAATTGCTGGTGGTGGGCACCGGACAGGCACTGCGTCTTGGGCGCGCAGGCGACGTCGATGCGATTCTGGTGCATTCCAGGGCCGCCGAAGAGGAATTTGTCGCCCGGGGCTACGGCACACGCCGACGCGAGATCATGTACAATGACTTTGTTCTCGTGGGCCCGGCATCGGACCCTGCCGGCATTTCCGCTGCCCCGGACGTGACCGAAGCCCTGGCGGCGATTGCAAATGCGCGTGCGCTGTTTGTCAGCCGTGGCGATGACAGCGGAACGCATCGCCGGGAGCGCATGCTTTGGGCCGCCGCTGATCTGGACCCGGCGCGCAACAGCCCCTGGTACAAGGAAGTGGGCGCAGGCATGGGCGCCAGCCTGAACACCGCCGCGGGCCTTGACGCCTATATTCTCAGCGACCGCGCCAGCTGGCTGAACTTTGCCAACAAGGCGGGTCTGGCGCTGCTCTATTCGGGCGATCAAAGGCTGTTCAATCAGTACAGCTACATTCCGGTCAACCCCGCGCGCCAACCGCATGTGGACATCAAGGCGGCCACACAGCTCGAAGAGTGGCTGACCGGCGCGCGCGCGCGGGCCCTGATCGACGGTTACAAGATCGGGGGCCAGCAGCTGTTTGTCTTTAACGCGCAAGACTTGAAATGAGGCCGCGCGATACCCCTTAACAGTCTGTAAACATATCGTTTCTGCACTCACAATGTGCGGGCTGCCGGAACCGGGCGACTGAAGCTGCGTACTCTTCCAAAGCGGTCAGGCCACTTGCCTTTCCGACTTCAAGACCGTTCGGCACCACGCGAGAAGTGCGCCTTCCGAAGGTTCCAGCTGAGACGCCTCCAGGCCGACAAAATCCCTGAAAGCCGGGAGGTTGAGGGCATTGACGCCCACCAGAACGGGGACTTCAAGGTCAAGCGCATTGGCAATGATGGTCCTGAAACCACGGCCGTCGGCTTCATGTTTGCCAAATTTGTTTATGATCAGGAGGTCCACATTCGTGTTTAGTCGTGCCTCTGCCAGACCAACGGCGGTCTCCAGGGCTGCGGGGTCCAACCTGCACCCTTTCGAGGCCTGCCCAAGATCTTGTGAAATGCGCAGGATTGGACCATCGGGCAGGACATTTACATCCATGTCGCAAGGGCCACTCGTGCATTCGGTGTTTATCTGGACCGTGCCACAGGTTTCATAGCCCTGAGAGGCAAGCGTCCCGGCCAGGCGGGACAGGATCAGATCGGTGTCTCCCCTCCCCGGTGCCGTTGTATAAGCGATTTTCATATCTTGTGATCCTCGTCAGTCAGAAAGGGTGAAATTCCACCAGGGCGCCGCTTGGCAATGTCTCGGCATCGGCGGGAATGAACAGCAAGCCATCCATCTGCGAAAGTTGCGCGACGCGCCCCGAATTGGTCGTGTCGGGGAAGTCAACGACTTCAGACCCGGAGCCGTCAAAACCCGACAGACGACCGAGGCGCAGTTCGCATCGTCCCGGTTTGTGGTGCAGCGCGCGCTGCAAGATGACATGCCGCCGCCGAACCGGGCTTTGCGTCTGTCCCGTCAAGGCATGGCGCAGGGCTGTGCCAAAGATCTGCCATGTCACGAATGCCGAGAGCGGGTTGCCGGGCAAGCCAAGCCAGTGCGCCTGTCTGACGCGCCCGAAAGACACAGGTTTACCGGGTTTCAATGCGACCCCGCTGAAGGCGATGGTGGCACCAAGCTCTGACAGGGCCGGCTTTACGTGATCTTCTTCACCGACCGATATGCCGCCGGTGGTGACGATCAGGTCGACCTGATCCGCCAGTTGGTTCAGTTGCGCGCGCAATGCCGGACGCGTGTCGCCCGCAAGGAGAATGCTGGAAAGCTCTACTTCCGGCGATGCAATTACGGCTGACAACATAGGCGTGTTGACGTCCCATATACCAGCAGGTCCCATTGCCTGACCCGGCTGAACGACTTCATCCCCGGTTACCAAAAGGGCAATGCGCAAGCGTCGTGCCACCCGGACACTTTCGTGTCCGGCCGCAGCACATGCGGCGATGTCACGTGGCGAAAGGGATCGCCCGGAAGGGATAATGATCTTTCCCGTGACCATGTCTTCACCAGTGCGGCGAATATGATTTCCCGGCTTCATCCTGCCGCTCACAAGGATGCGATTGCCTGTCCGAACAACCTGTTCCTGCATCACAACGGCGTCTGCTCCCTTCGGGAGCGGCGCACCCGTGAATATCTGGATTGCGCTCTTTGGCTGCAGCACTTCCATCCGCGTCTGTCCCGCTGCCACGCGTCCTGCGACAGGCAAGGTCCAGGGCCCTTCGCCAGACAGGTCTGCGGTGTTTATCGCATAGCCGTCCATAGCCGCATTATCAAAAGGCGGAACCATTCCAAGTGACCGCACTGACACCGCAAGTACGCGCCCGGATGCTTGCGCCAACGGGACTATCTCGACCTCGGACAGCGCGCGCGTCACCCGCTCAATGCGCGACAAGGCCTCGTCGATGCTGATCAGGGAATGCTGATCTGCAAGGTCATCACAACCGCAACTGTTTCCTTTGATCTTTGGTATGACCGTCATTGCGCGGCCTCCGCTTGAAAGTGTCCCGGACCAACCGTGCAATCCAGATCGCGAAGTCTGCCATCCTTCAGTCCGTAGATCAGCCCGTGCACACGAATGCTGACCCGATTTCGCCATGCGCGTTGAAGGATGGGCGTTTCCGCTACCCGGCGCACGCCTTCGACCACGTTGAGCTCGGCAAGCTTGTCTCGCCGGGCCTCCTCGGCATCATGTTGGGCCAGATCGACAGCATAGGCCCGCGCAAGGCGCCGGATCGGTTCCAGCCAGTGATCGGCCAAACCGTGTGGCAGGTCTTCGGTTGCGGCCTTGACGCCGCCACACCCATAGTGGCCGCACACGATAATCTCGCGAATATTGAGTGCATCAACGGCAAATTCCAGCGCCGAGAGCACATTCATATCCGATGAGTGGATGACATTTGCCACATTGCGATGCACGAACACCTCGCCGGGGTCGAGACCCGCGACGACATTGGCCGGCACACGGCTGTCTGAACATCCAATCCAGAAAAACTCGGGCGATTGCCGCGTCGCCAACCGTGCAAAGTAACCCGGTTCGTCATTGTTTTTCTGTTCAGACCACTTCACGTTGCGGTCAAGAAGATCGCTCAACATCACTCATTCTCCATGGATGTCCGAAGACCACGGCGTTCCTGCATGTGCCTCTTCATTGTATTCAGGTCCTCTTTGGTCAGTCTGGCGCGCGCGATCGGCAGGATGATCGCGTTCTCAAGGATCAGGTGGCGGCGTGAATGGTGCGCGAAATCCGCCATCTGCTGACAGTCCGACCGGGACGGCTTTGCGCGACCTTTGCCAAAGCTCTGGATTATCGCGACAATCGCCGGTGCATCTGCATTGGCATGACTATGGTCCGATTGCAGCTTGTCGATCACCTTGTCGATTTCATCCTCAGGGTCACAGCGTTTCAGCATCAGCGGAAACAGGTCGATTTCCTCGTCGGCAAGATGCTGCGGCAGGTGGTCTTCAAGAAAGGTGAGAACCTGTTCAAGCTCCGCACTTTCCATCGAAGCGGATGCCACAATCCGGTCGATCAATGCGCATACCTCCCGCTCGCGCATATGATCCTCGGCGATGAAATCCAGTGGGTTTTCCAGGTTACCGACACCTGCGCTTTCGCCGTTTGCCGTATTCAGAAGTCGTTTAGAGTCCTTTCCCATCGTCCTCTCCCCCCGGTTAGACCATGCTCAATTCGGCCCCCTGGACATCTGAGGCTTCCACCAGTTGAGTGATGAAGACCCGTGACTGCCGCGCCCAGGCTGCTTTCTCCATCGCTTCGGCAATCTTTGCGCGAACGGTTTCGAAAGGCAGGATTTGCCCCAGCGCCACTGCGTCCATTCGAATGATATGATAGCCATGGCGGGTCAGCACCGGCGCGGCTGTAATTTCGCCTTCTGCAAGTTGACGCAGGGCGGCCTCGAATTCCGGAACAGTATCGTTTGGGCCAAGCTGGCCCAACGCGCCGCCAGACGTCTTGGAACCGCAATCGCTCTCGCTCGCGGCCAAAGCAGGGAAGCTTTTGGGGTTGTCCATGGCCAGGCCAAGCAGCCCCTCCGCGCGCGCGAACGCTTTGGCGCGCGCCGCCTCATCTCTCGGATCACAGCCGCAAAGGATATGGGACACTTCCCAAAGCGGCGGTGTACGAAAGCGCGTCGGATCTTTCTTCCATTCGGACATGATGTCCTCTTCGGTCGGTGGGGCGACATCAATCGCCTGTTCGAGAAGGCCCCGGATCAGGGCCTCCTCGTCGGTTTCAAATCGCCCCGGTCCGACTTCCTGAGGGATCGCTTCCATGCGGCGGGATCGCGCTTCCTGTAACAACAGGGTGCGGATCGCAATCGCATTGGCCGCTTTTCGCCACGCAATGCCGGGCTTCCCTTTTGGGGCTTCCTGATTCTGCGTCTCGGCCGCGATCAGCGCGTGGGGGACAAGTTCGCCGTTGACGACAAGATCGGGGAAAAGTGCTGCGTTCATCTGCCTTACTCCGCCGGTGTTGCTTTGGGATTGGAACGCTTTGGCAGGGCCTTCTGACGGCGCGAGCGCACAATCTGATAGCCTGGCCGCAGCAGGAACCTGAACGGCGCGGCAAAGCCCGAGAGCATGTGCACCAGCCGCGTGAACGGAAAGACCAGAAAGATCGTCAATCCCAGTGCCAGGTGCAGTTTGAACACCATCGCCACATCGGCGATCTGTGCCGCTGCGCCCGCGCGGAAGGTAAAGATCATCTGCGCCCAGGTCATGAATTTAACCATTTCGCCCCCGTCCAGATGCTGAATGGACACGAAGATGGTGCCAATGCCCAAAACCAGTTGGGCCAGCAACAACAGAAGGATCGCATGATCGGCAAAGGTGGAGGTTTTGCGGATGCGCGGATCGGTCCAACGGCGGTGAAACAACATCCCCCCGCCCACCAGTGCCATCACCCCGGCGATACCGCCCGCGACAACGGCCAGCGTTTGTTTGAATTCGTTGCTGACACCCAGCAGGTGAAACAGGCTGATCGGTGTCAAAAGTCCGATCAGATGGCCGAGGAAAATCACCAGAACGCCGACGTGAAACAACACCGAGCCAATCACCAATTGCCGCCGTCGCAGCAATTGACTTGAAGATGATTTCCAGGTGAAGGGGTCGCGTTCATAGCGCGCGATAGATCCAATTAACAGGACGGACAGGGCAATATAGGGAAATATCCCGAAAACAAAGTTGTTCATCTTAGCCTCCGCTATTCAGCTGCCGCGCCGGCGGCGCGCACAATGGGGTCGTCCATGCGCGACAGCATATCGCGCACTTGCGGGCATCCGGCATTCGGGTCAGGGCCAAAAAGCACTTCGCTTTCTTCCCAGACCTCGTCCAATGCCTCCAGATCGGCCGGGTCGTCATCGGGCTGCGCCAGCATCTCCGCGACGGCATTCGCGTCTGCCTTCACGCCTGCCAGCTGCAAAAGGCTGACGAAAACGGCGCCATAGGGGCTTTCCCGTCGAACAAGTCGAGCGTTGAGCGCATCAAAGATATGGGCCGCGTCCGCCAGAGTGTCCTGCGCTTCCGCGAAGGGTCTGGTTGCCAGAAATTCCAAAAGTACCGGCAAGTGGTCGGGCAATTCGGACGTGACGGGGTCAAAGCCTCCTTCGCGATAGGTTTCGACCAGCGACACCATGGCCCCGCCCCGGTCGCGGCTTTCGCCATGCACATGTTCAAACAGGTTGAGCGATAGCGTGCGCGAACGATCAAAGAGCAGGACAAACTGCTCTTCGAGGTCATAAATGTCGCGCCCGGCCAGCTCCTCCACCAGCGGGCGCAACGCCCGACGGGCTGCTGCTGTCAATCGCGTGTCCGAGGCCAGAACGCCTCCAATCTCGGGCATCGCATGCTGCAACTCGCGCGTCGGGTAACTCAGGATCAGGGACAGGGCCTTGAGTGTACGGTCCATCACATCACCTCCGATGGCATTTTGAGGGGTTTCTTGGAACCGCCGAACAGCGAACCCTTCGATATGCCGGTCGAGCATCCGTTGCTGTCGGTGAACCCGCAACCGCCCTTCAGGTCATAGGCTTCTTCGACCTGTTCACGGTGGGTTGTGGGGATCACGAAACGATCTTCGTAGTCGGCCAGCGCCATGATCTTGTACATGTCCTCGATCACACGGCCCGAAAGGCCGACACGTGCTGCGATGGCTTCGTCGATGACGCCTTCGATGGTTTTCGACCGCATGTAGGACCGCATTGCCAGCATCCGCTCCAACGCCGTGACAACCGGTGCCTCGTCGCCTGCTGTCAGCATATTGGCCAGATAGCGGACCGGGATACGCAGGTTCTTGACGTCGGGCATCCCGGCGTCGGTACCGATGGCACCTGCTTCGGCGGCGTTCTGAATGGGCGAAAGCGGCG
>Ga0316208_1002567_pt1 | contig 14581 bp, 12 predicted proteins | sample 3monopyrite_MG_FD_204944 | JGI IMG/M metagenome (GOLD analysis project Ga0316208, IMG submission 204944) | Microbial mat bacterial communities from mineral coupon in-situ incubated in ocean water Damariscotta River, Maine, United States -... | ecosystem: Environmental > Aquatic > Marine >... | reverse complement strand
ATGTATAGGATTGAAGTAGTACCATCATTTTAATTGAAGCGATATAACCTAAGCCCTGCCCATCATGTTGAGTAGGGCTTTTTTATTGTAAATGATTTTTTGATTTATAGCTTTTACCCATCCTATTGCTGAACTTCCAACAAAAAATTCCAGATGAATTTAAGTAAAACATCTTTCGGCCATTTCAACCTTTACACCATCGAAACTGGTGATATTAAACTAGATGGCGGTGCAATGTTCGGTGTTGTACCAAAAACATTATGGTCTAGAGGAATTGCGGCTAATGAAAATAATCGCATATCTATGACCATGCGGTGTCTTTTGGTTGAATCGACAAAAACCGGTAAACTGTACCTAATAGACAATGGAGTGGGTTCAAAGTTTAATGAAAAGTTGATGGATATTTATGAAATCGACTTTTCGGAAAAGTCTTTACTTTCATCACTGAACTTTCATGGATTTTCTCCTATTCAAATTACAGATATTATTTTCACACATCTTCATTTCGATCACTGCGGCGGAACTACCTTTTATGATGAGAATGGTGAGCCGGCATTCACTTTTCCAAACGCAAAATATCATATAAACAAAAGACATTGGGAAACGGCAATACAGCCTAATGCGAGAGAAAAAGCAAGTTTCTTACGAGAGAATATCGAACCGCTTAAATCGTCACTTAATGTACATTTAGTGGATGATAACCATGAATTTGAGAGCGGTTTATCAACCTATATGGCAAACGGTCATACAATTGGTCAGCAGTTACCGCTAATAACTGATGGAGATCGAACGCTACTTTTTGTAGCTGATCTTTTACCAACTCACGTTCATGTACCTCTGCCATGGGTAATGGGTTACGACATGTACCCTGCCCAAACTTTACTTGAAAAAGAACAATTCCTTCAACTAGCAAGCGATAATGACTGGTTCATTTTCTTAGAACATGATGTAGAATGTGAAATTATCACACTATCGTTCGATGGAAAAAGAGCAAAAGTAAATCAAACATTATCATTAAATGACATTTAAGTGCAATTTTTAACCTAACTCATATGTTTTTTACCCATCAAACCGGTTAATTATAGCATGAGCAGTGACCAACAACCTTCGCAACCTTTAAAACTAAAGTTAATTGACGCTTATGAGCGTTTAGAGAAAAAAAAGAAGCTCCATTCAGTTCTTGATCCTCTATTATTAATTTCGTTTTGGCTGATTTCATTTATTCTGATAGAGAATATTGCATATCTATCCATTGAACTGAAAAGTTTCTCATTTGCAGCGCTTTTTGCCGTGTCGGTATTTATGATATGGAGAGGTCGGAAAAAATTAGAAAAAACGGAATTTATTGAGTTTTACCGCAAATTTAGCACAAGCGCGAAACTTAAAGAATTGAGTTATGCTCTTGATCTGGAAAAAAATACAGATGCACATCCTAAGCTAGTTGAAGCTGCCATTTTTAAAAATCTTGAATTAGTTGATCAGAGTATTTTTCAGAATAAACTCATTGAATATGTGAGATCGAACTCGATAAATATTTCTAACCGAAATAAATTAATCTTACTTGCATTATCAATTTTTGTAGGTCTATTTACATCAATCAATTTTGATGAAGCTACAAGCCGTTACTTCAGCTTCTATCAAGCCTATGAAAAACCAAATCCATTCTTTTTTACCATCAGTCCGGGAAATTCGACTATTGAACAAGGTAGTCCGTTTGTAGTTACCGCAATCTTTGAAAATGGACTTATCCCTGACGAAGTTTCACTTTTCTTAAAAACTCCTGTTGAAGAATCGTTTCGAAAAAGAGGTATGGATGCTAGAGCTAATATTTTCAACTCATCACCAATCGATTTAAATACTAATATCTCATTTTACATTGAGATGGATGGGTTCAGATCAGATATTTTTGAGGTCAATGTTCAGCTGAGACCTCGCCTAGTTAGTTTCGAAATAACTATTGTTCCTCCAAGCTATACAAACCAAGATACAACTCGCTATCAATACCCTCTTTCGAAAGTGCAAGGTATGCAGGGATCAGAAATGATTTTATCAGGAAAAGTGAATAAACCCCTAAAAGAGTTTTTAGTTAAAAACACTGATTTTGAACAGGATGCTCTTATTAATGAAAAACTTGAATTTGCATTCTTCACCAATGTTAACAAGCCAGACACTATTCAATTTATTTTAGAGGATGTAAATGGATTGGTTAATCTGAATCCATTCCTATTTCAAGTTGAACCAACACTTGACGAACATCCGGTAGCTGAAATTCTCGAACCCAATTCTTCGTATGAGGAAATTGAACCAAAACAAATTGACTTACTTTATCGAACGAGCGATGATTTTGGTATCACGAAAACAACACTGATGTTTGAACTTGAACGAGCCTTTGTTGACGATATATTTAAAGAATCCATTAATTTAAGTGACCTAAAAAATGGAGTTCTTCAAAATTACTTATGGAATATCGAGTCGCTAAAATTAAAACCAAAAGATGTACTGAGCTTTTGGATTGAAACTCAAGATAATGATGGATTCAATGATGCAAAAACATCGAAATCAGAAGTGAGAACGCTCACTGTACCTTCATTAATCGACTACTTTGATGATATTGATGAAAAAGAAGATGAGGTTCAATCAGATCTGGAGGACATTTCTGAATCCTTTGAGGAGATGCAAGAACAATATGAAATGTTCAAAGAACAGTTAAAGGAAAACCCGAAAGTCGATTATCAGGATATGAGACAGCTTCAGGAGGTAAAGGAGCGTCAGGAGCAAATCAAGGAACAGATTGATGAATTAAATGAAAAGTTTGATGAGCTGAAAGATGAGTTAACAGAGAGTAATTTGTTATCAGAAGAAACTCTTCAGACATACGAAAAACTAAAACAATTAATGGAAGAAATTGATGACCCTGCATTTCGAGAAGCACTGGAAAATATGCAGGAAAATCTAAATTCTATGACTCCTGAACAGCTTCGCGAGGCTATGCAAAATGCTGAGTTTAATGAAGAACTTTATAAAGAGCGGCTAGAGCGAACTATTGAATTGTTTAAACAACTTAAATTAAATGCTGATTTAGAAAAATTAGCGCAAGCTTATGAAGATTTAGCACGGCAAGAAGAAGATATCTCAAATAATGACGAAGAAGAGTCTAATCCGGAAGAGCAAGAATCTTTACTTGAACAAACGGAACAAGTAGAAGAACAACTCCAAAAATTAGATGAAAATACGACCTCAAAAAATGAACAATCTGTAAACGAGCTTCAAGAACTCTCGAAGCAAAAATTAGAGGAGATAAAAGAAGCACTCGAACAGCGTTTAGAAGAAATGCAAAATTCTAGTTCGCAAAATGAAGAAAGCGAAGAGAGTCAACAAGAGGATTCTAATTCTGAAAATGATTCCGGTAGTGAATCTGAACCCAATCAGGATAGTGAGCAACAGCGAAAAGGTGATTCAAAATCTGACGAAATGAAGCCATTATCTCCAAAGTTTAATCAACTGGCTGAAATGACTCGAAATGCTATGTCAAAAATGAATCAAGAGCAGTTGAACATAAATATTGCCGGTTTACAATACATTTTATACTCCTTGATTAATCTATCGCTTGAGCAAGAAGATTTAACCACTTATGCATCTGGGGCAGAAAGTAGAAGTCAAGCATACATCGGGTTTGCAAGGGATCAAAAAAATGTTGAGGACATTTTCGGTTCTATATCTGATTCATTGTATCAGATTTCTACTGAGATTCCAGCCTTTTCAAATCAAGTAAATACAGAAAAATTAGAAGTTGAACGATTGATTGATCTGGCTTTAGTTCAGATGACAGAACGAAATCAAAGCTATGCTTCCGTTGCAACCCGTCAGGCTCTTGGCGGAATAAATAAATTAACCTATATGATTGCGAATTTACTTGAGCAATTACAGAATCAAAATAATTCAGGTAGTGGATCTGGAAGTGGGATGAGTGTTCAACAAATGTTGGAGAAAATGCAGCAAATGGGTCAAAATCAGCAGCAGCTTAATCAGCAAATGCAGGACATGATTAATGATATTCAAGGTGAGAGGTTAACACAAGACCAAATGGGTCGCCTTGATCAATTATCAAGGCAGCAAAATGAAATACGAAAGCAATTGCAGAATATTCAACAAAACGGTGGCGGCGCTGGTGGCGATGAAATTGGAAGTGAGCTCGAACGAATGATTGAACAGATGGAGGAGACGATAAATGATTTACGAGGGGGTGCTTTGGATCCTACTTTAGTTGAACGGCAACAAAATATATTATCAAGAATGTTGGAGGCTGAAGACGCCCTGCAGGAAAGAGATGAAGAAGAAAAAAGAGAGGGAACTACCGGTGATGATATTAATCGCGTATCACCTCCGGAAATGACTTTGGAAGAATTGGAACAACAAATCCGGAATCGTTTAAATGATCCGAACTTCACAAAGTATTCGCCGGATTATCAACGGCTAATTGAAAGATATTTCGACCTATTGAAAGAAATTCAGAATAGAGAGATTCAGTGAGATAAATTATACTCGATTATGGATTGATAGGCTTCTAAAACACCATCCGTTGATTTGCCGGCCAATTCTTTAGCCACTTTTTTTACCGGTATTGACGCGTTAGCCGGAGCAAATGGTAATTTTACAATGCTTAAACCGGGAATATCACCGCTAGAGTCACCTATGTAAGCAACTTCAGAAAGCTTGTAACCAAGATGTTCACAAATCATTTTTATCCCTTGTCCTTTATTCGCTTTTTTAAGGATAATATTTACGGATACTTCGGTAAAGTGCACTTCAAAATGTGGGTACTTTGAAACTATAAACTCGGTAGCAATATCACGACTTTCGTAAATCACCTTTGAGTCAGGATTAATCACCCCGATATCGGTAAATTTTGCAAACTCGGGAATTGATGAAGGAAACTTGTTGATGAGATTCTCTTTTGCCCATGCTTTAATTTCAACAACTTCATCTTCTCTTTCTTTAGTAAGGGCTGGATTCCAGGTTAATATGTTTTTTTCAACATCATACATCCCTCCACCACTTTCAAATAAAAAAGGAAGTCGAATTCCAAGTATCTGCGCCATAGCTTCTGCATAAGGCATGGGGCGACCTGTGCAAATGGTTAATGGCGGGATATTGAGATCAGAATGACTCTTTAAATTTAACTCACGTACCATCGAAAAAGTTTTCCAATCGGGTGTTACAAAAGGGTCTGTTACACATCCATCCAGATCTGTGATGAATAATTTGATCATAAATTACTTTGTTCTGTAATTCGGGAAAAGTACTGCGGCAACAAAACATAATAAGGCAATAGCTGCCAACCATTGATATTGATTTTTAAAATCAGCGTATTCTTGACTACTAAATTCCCCTTTTTCTAATTCGTCGACTCGAGCAAGAAATGCATCAATTCCATCATTACCGCGTTCAATTGAATAGTAATTACCACCACCCGTTGATGCTATTTCTCGAAGTACATTTGATTGTAAGCTCGTTGTAACAACTCGGCCTTCCCGATCACGTTTATAGCCTATAAGTTGCCCCGATTCTTCCTCGTACATTGGAATAGTAGTGCCTTCTTGAGTACCTACACCTAAACTGTAGATCGAAATATTGGAATTAATTAGATTCTCCATCGCATCATCATACGATTGGCCATGATCTTCTCCATCCGAGATTATCAGTAAAACTTTTGCAGCTTCCGTTGTTGTTTCTTCAAGTGATTGAAAAGCCGCTAAAGATGTTTCCATTGCTGCTTTAAAATCGGTTGCTGAGCTTGGCATTTGATCTGTATCAACAATCTCTAAAAAGAGAAGTAGTGCAGAATAGTCTAGTGTCATCGGGCTTTGCAGATATGCTTCTCCTGTAAAAACAACTAAACCAACTCGATCACCCTTTAAACGATCAATTAGTCGTCGAATTTCGAATTTAGCTTTCTCAAGACGGCTAGGGCGTACATCTTCTGCGTTCATGCTTGCTGAGAGATCGAGAGCAATGAGCATATCTACACCACGTCGCTTAACCTCTCGTACTTCTGTTCCTATTTTAGGGCCTGCCAGCGACACAATAATGAAAACAAACCCGGCAATCATCAAACTAGTTTTTATTGCATTACCTGTTTCCCAAAACCCAATTCTTAGAGATTGAAATAGTCCTTTTTCAAAAAACTTTTCTTGTACCTGCTTTAGTCCTTTTCCTCTCCACCATACTAAAAACACCATTATTGGGATTAAAAAAAGGAACCATAAATAAATCGAATCTTGCCAAATCATAAACTAAATCTAGTTTCTTGAATGCCTGTTAAATGTGAAGTTAGAAATTATTTCCTATCCTTTTCTACTTACTGAATAAATCTATTAATACTTTTACCAAGTATAATATTCACTCAACACTCAACACTCAACACTCAACACTCAACACTCAACACTCAACACTGATAAGAGAAATATCATCTATTTTACTATCAACACCTGCAAGTCCATCAGGTTATTTCCTGTAGCCCCTGTTTTAATTAACGTACCCATTTGTTCGTGAAAATGATACGAATCATTATTAACCAGATAATCTTCCGGGTTAATTTTTTTCTTTCGGGCTTTCAAAGTTGTGTACGAATCGATAATAGCGCCGGCAGCGTCCGTTGGTCCATCAATGCCATCCGTTCCTATGCTAATTAATGTAACATCATGCTGACCTTCAAGGGATAGTGCGCAAGCTAAAGCTAGTTCTTGATTTCGCCCACCTTTGCCAGTTCCGGTGACTTTTACTGTGCTTTCGCCATAAAAAATCAAAGCTGCGGGTTTATTAACCGGGAAATTATTACTTAAGACCGAAATGGCTTTCGAAGAAATCTCTTTGGAAACAGAACGCACATTTTCATTATATGCCTTTGGTGCAATCCATGTATCAAAGCCTTCATTTTTTAACTTAATTGCAATCTTTTCGGCTAAAGATTCGGCAGAATTAATAATTTTAGTTGTATGATTCTTGAATACCGGTGAATCAGGTTTTGGATTTTCAGGAATATCTCCCTCAACACCAAGTTGAATATGAGTTTGAATAGAGAGTGGTAGACGCGCCCATAAATTAAACTTTTCCAAAATAATTTTTGCATCCAGAAAGGTCGACGGATCACCTACTGTGGGTCCGCTTCCAATTATGGTTGGATCATTTCCTGGTACATCTGAACTCATTAATGTTATTAAGTTTACATGCGATAAAATACTACCAAGTTTCCCACCTTTAATCTCACAGATGTGTTTCCTCACTACATTCATTTCATGGATTGAAACACCGGATTTAAGTAAGAGTTTATATGTGAAAACAAGTTCTTCTATTTCTACTCCATAAGGTGGAATTGTTAGCAACGAAGAGGCTCCGCCTGATATACAGAAATAAACAGTATCTCCTTCAGGTATTGAGGCGGCTAAATTTTTTAACTCATAAGATGCGGCTATGGTTTCTTCATTTGGATATGGATGAGAACCACGGAATATTTGAATATTATCTAAATAGTCATCTGTTGGAGAAATAATGATTCCATCGTGTGGTGGATATGGCAACTCATCGTATAGCTCTGCTGCCATTGCAACTGAAGCTTTACCTGCACCTAATATCCAAATTCTTGAAGAGATTTTAGAGACATCAATTTTAAAATTGATCGAATCTGTTATAACGTGGATCAAATTATTAAAATCTTTCATCGATTTATTTCTCATGATTAATTAAATCAATTTTCCTGTACCAAATTGGGAGTAATGCTACTATTCCAAGCGAAAATACAGGGATCAAATATCTGACGATAGCATCCGTAATTATGAGAAAATTAGCATTATAGGTAAGACCATAAATCAATGATAACAGACATATCAAACTAAGTACAAAATGAATTATTGAAAGTAAAATATATGGTTTGAAATCTCGTGCAATATAAGTAAGACCAATAAAGCCTAGCAAAAAATAGTAGCCAAATAGAATTTTATATGTATAAATATTTAAGAGTTCACCGGAATATTGATATATCCATAATCGCGTTTTAAAGGTAATTACTTTTAAATTTGGTAGAATTTCTAACCCTTCAGAATATTCCGATACAAGCAAATTTAGCCAAATCCTCACTTCTCTAATTACAAAAAAATAAACGGCGATAAATAGAACTGCCAGTAGTGATCTTAAAATGAACTTTCTCATTCAGCAGTTTTTAAGCTAAATGATTCATCGCTCGTATTTGTCCAAACTACCCATAGAATAAATATCACGATATAAAATATTGCCGTGGTCGAATAATCATGTGTAAAATCAAAAAACTCGATCCACTCTTCTTGTGTAATTACCAATACCACTATTCTTAGAATATTTACAAGATAAATCACTCCTATACCAAGCATAGTATAGCTAAGCCTTTTTTTCCAATCTCCGGGATAAGCCAGTATAAATCCTAGAAAAAGACCTATAGCTGAAATTCCTGTGCAACCATCTACCATTTGAATCCCTGCATTTTCTCCAATACCAATGATGCGATACATGGTCCAGGTATCATATCCAAAAAGTCGAATTATACCATCACTTACAGCAACAATATTTAATGACAACCATTCATCCAAGTCACCTTTTGGTAATAGCCATAGTTCGTAAACAATGTACCAAATAATAAAAATTCCGAGCGCTTTTAATATAAAGTGAGTAATAGGAGATTTAAGAATGGTCATGAAGAATATTTTTAATTTGTTCAACTACATATTGCTGCTGACTCTCAGTAATTTCCGGATAAATGGGAAGAGATAGTGCTTGGTTTGATGCGCACACCGTCAGTGGAAAATCATCTGATTTATACCCAAGATCTGAATAACACTCTTGTAAATGCATAGGAACAGGATAGTAGACCGCCGTTCCTACTCCCTTCCTTTTAAGTTGATTCATAACCGCATCGCGATTATGAATCCGAATCGTATACTGGTGATAAATATGTTTCCCACCGGTTTCAGGATTACCTTGAATCTCAAGTGGCAGTACAATTTTATTTACTTCAATTCCGCACTCAGTTTTTCCTGAATGTTCACAACAGTTTGGCATTTCTTGAGACAATCCTGCTTCTTGAAATAATTGATTGTACTTATGTGCTTTTTCACGTCTTTTTGTAGACCAACTGTCTAAATAATTTAATTTAACTGATAGAATCGCAGCTTGAATGGCATCAATTCTGCTATTCATACCAATATATTTGTTGTGATACTTTGGCCGTGCGCCATGAAGTCTGAGAATGTCAACTTTTTCGGCTAACTCCGGCTCAACTACTGTTATCAATCCAGCATCACCATAAGCGCCTAAGTTTTTACTTGGAAAAAAGCTGAAACAAGCAAAATCACCAAATTTCCCTGCTTTTTTGCCATTTAATTGAGCACCAATAGACTGTGCAGCGTCTTCGACTACAACAAGATCATACTCATTTGCAATACTCATTATCTCCACCATGTTAGCCATCTGACCGTACAAGTGAACTGGAATTATTGCTCGAATCTTATCTCTATCAATCCCTATTCTATTGGAAGCGATATGATTTCCTGCTAATACACTTCTGATCTCATTCGCATCAATGTTGAACGTTTTAATGTCTATATCAACAAATATTGGAATAGCGCCTAATCGGGAAATCGCTCCGGCAGTAGCAAAAAAAGTAAAGGGCGTGGTAATAACATATTCACCTGGCTTTAGATCAATTGCCATTAGTGCTAATAACAGAGCATCCGAACCGGAAGCGCAACCAAATGCATGCTCTGTTTCACAATATTCGGCAACACTTTTTTCAAATTTTTTGACCTCCGGTCCCATAATAAAGTATTGGGACTCAACCACATTCTTAACAGCCAGATCAATCTCAGTTTCTATGCTTTTATATTGTGCTTTAAGATCTAGTAATGGGACATTCATTCTGAGATGATACTAACTTTCTTAGAAACTAAGTTATACTTCTCTCCTGTTTCTTTGCATACCCCAATCCCATTCTCATCAAAATTTAATCTATGCCCTGCTTTTGAAACCCATCCAATTTGTTTACCCGGATTGCCGACAACTAGTGCAAAATTATGAACAGGTTTTGTAATAACTGTGCCTGCTCCAATAAAAGCATACTCACCAATTTCGTTACCACATATAATAGTAGCATTTGCACCAATCGAGGCACCTTTTCTCACAATGGTTTTAAGATATTCGTGTTTCCGTTCAATAGAACTTCTTGGATTAATTACGTTTGTGAATACCATACTAGGTCCACAAAAAACATCATCCTCTAATATAACCGAATCATAAATGGAGACATTATTCTGAACACGCACATTATTTCCAAGAACCACATCATCACCTACGAAAACATTTTGACCGAGAATACATTGTTCTCCAATTTTTGCATTCGGCATAACATGAACCCAGTGCCAAATTTTTGAACCTGATCCAATATTAATTGGGTTTTCAACAATTGCAGTTTCGTGGATATATACCGAACTATCGTTCATTCTATGTTTCAGATTTGAGTGCTTAGTAATTAATTAGCAAGATTTATTCGAGTTGTTTTTACTATTGAAGTAAGAATCCGAACTAGTTCATCACAAAGTTCCAATTCTATGGTTAAATCAGTATCAATCAATCTACTTTTCCTTAATAACTTAAGCCAATATAAGGTTTCCCGAGCTTCTTTTGATGCAATAGCCATCTTATGCAGAAAGTCTTTTTTCGATTCAGCTGCTGTCGCTTCATTTACATTTGCACCAATACTAGTTCCAGATCTCAAGAGCTGTTTGGACAAAACGAACTCTCTTTGTTTAGTCAATTTTTTATGTAATTCAATGACTTTAAGAGCAAACTCAAAACTCCTTTCATAGATAGGTCCTTTTGTTTCCATATAAAAACGCGTTTAATTGGTTGTTAAATGTAAGACTAGGTTAAAGATAACTCCTTACAAAAATATGTTAACTAAACACTAAAAATTCAAAACTAAGAATTATGAATAGCCACTTGCTTGATAAATCCTCTCGATAATCCCAACCACTTTTAATCCGTCTAATGAAGTAGCAGTAGGTTTCTCACCTTTAACCAGTGTATTAAATACATTTTCAATAATGTAGTGGTGATTTGCAGCACTACCTTTATATGGGCCGTAATCATTTGGAGGATTTGTGGGTGGAAGAATAGGTTTTTCATAGCCATCAATGTGACAGTATTCAATTTCATTCATATACTGCCCACCAATTTTTATACTTCCTTTGGTTCCAACAACAGTAATACTACTTTCCATATTTTTACCCCAGCAAGAGGTAGAATAGTTAATAGAACCAAGACCACCATTTTCGAACTCAAATTGCGCGAAACCTGAGTCATCAAAATCAACTAATTCCGGATGGGTGAAATTCTTTACGATTGCTTTTGGATTGATAATATCACCAAATACCCAATACATAATATCGATGAAATGGCTGAACTGAGTAAATAGTGCTCCCCCATCCTGTTCTCGTGTACCCTTCCATTTACTTGGTTCATAATATCTGCTATCTCTATTCCAGTAGCAGTTAGTTTGAACCATTAACACATCACCAATTATCTTTTCAGTTACTACTTGATGCAACCAAACAGAAGGTGGGCTGTAACGATTTTGTTTGACGATAAATACTTGTTTTCCAGATTTTAGCTCGGCATCAATAACAGCTTCGCATTCTTTAACTGATAACCCCATCGGCTTCTCAATTACTACATGATACCCTGCTTCCAGGCATTTAATAGCATATTCTGTATGATACCCGTTTGGCGTAGCTATATTCACAACATCGCTAACTCCTCCATCATTTTCTAAGAATTCATCAATGGAGTGATAAGTCTTGACATCTATTCCAATTCGTTCTAAGTGATCAAACTCTGATTCCTCAACATCAGTGACTGAGATCAGTTTAGTATGGTCAAACTCGTTAATAATCTTAGCATGGCGTTGACCAATTCTACCAAAACCAACTACGGAAAAAGCTAATTCTTTCATGGGTCGAAGTTATGAGTTTTTAGGGAATAGTTTTGAGTTTTGAGTGTTTAGTTTTGAGTTTCTGCCTCCTCTGTCTGTTCTTACTTAACGGCTACCGATTTCCTATAAAAAATCACAACATTGTCCTAAACTATCTTCATAATCTGTCATGCACAATCGGGAATCTAGACTAGTGATATGATTAATATTAAGTACCTAAAGAATCATTCAGCCAATTTATAAATTAGCCCCGTTAATGAAACTCTCGCTCTAGGCTCCTATTAATCTTAGGAAAGAATCTATAGAAGAATCGACCGAACTTGTTCTACATTGTGCGGGTTCATCGGCTGAGCCTCTGAATGACTTACTAATTCTTGAATTAAATTTGCAAACTCATAACTCATAACTCAAAATCTGCGAAGCAAGTAGGTCATTCCTACTAAGGCGGGAATCAGGACTAGTGATATGATTAATATTGAGTATCTAAAGAATCATTCAGCTAATTAATAAATTGGCCCCACTCAAAACTAAACACTCATCACTCAAAACTGCCATACCTTGCATGTCTCAGTCCTTTCCGAAAAGATCTCTTGTATACACCTTCTCTTCAACATCTTTAATGTCATCCACCATTCGATTGGCAACAATTACATCAGAGATCGATTTAAATTCTTCAATATCTCGAATAACCCGAGAATGAAAGAAATTGTCATCAGGTAAATATGGCTCAAATACAACAACTTCAATTCCCTTTGCTTTGATTCTCTTCATTATACCCTGAATTGCACTTGCCCGGAAATTATCTGAGCCAGCTTTCATTACTAGTCGATATATACCCACCACATCAGGATTCTTCTTCATTATCTGTCTTGCAACAAAATCTTTACGTGTTCGATTTGCATCAACTATTGCCTTTATCAGGTTATTTGGAACATCCTCATAATTTGCCAATAATTGTTTGGTATCTTTTGGCAAACAGTATCCTCCATATCCGAATGAAGGATTATTATAATGTGCACCTATTCGAGGATCCAACCCGACACCTTCAATTACCTGTGCAGTTGTTAACCCATGGGATTCGCAATATGAATCCAACTCATTAAAATAAGCTACTCGCATAGCTAAATAAGTGTTTGAAAATAACTTAATAGCTTCTGCCTCAGTCGAATCGGTAAATAAAACTGGTATATCTTCGGTTAGTTTTTTCGCACCGTCAAGAAGCAAACCGGCAAATACTTTAGCCCTTTCTGATTGCTCACCAACCACAATTCGGGATGGAAATAAATTATCGTGAAGTGCCTGACCTTCTCGTAGAAATTCAGGAGAAAAAAATAGATTATCAGTTCCTAGTTCTTTTTTTGTTTGAGCAACATAACCAACCGGAATGGTTGATTTTATTACCATTACAGCAGATGAATTTAATTTCATCACATCTTGAATAACAGCTTCTACTGTTCTTGTGTTGAAATAATTGCTTTCTGCATCATAATCGGTGGGTGTTGCAATTATTACAAAATCAGCTCCTTTATAAGCAATTTCTTTATCAATCGTTGCAAATAAGTTTAATTCGTTGTTCTCTAAGTAATCTTCAATCTCAGGATCTGAAATAGGTGAGTGACCAGCATTTATTTTGTCAACTTTTTCCTGAACGATGTCAAGTGCAACTACTTCGTTGTGCTGAGCTAATAAAACAGCTAAAGATAGTCCAACATAACCGGTTCCGGCTACCGCAATTTTCATAAGTTATTATGCTTTATATATTTTCATTTTGTCTGATTCGGATCTAAATGGATATACATTTCGGGTATCAATAATACAATTCGACCATTTTTTTAAATCGGAATAATTAACGTCAGAATGGTCAGTTACAATTATTGCAGCATCAAAACCTGAAATAACTTCAGTATTCCATTCCACACTTTTTTTCCCTTTCCAATTCATATGTTCTCGACTTGATGGAATTACTGGTATCCATGGATCATAAAACTCGATACTTGCACCCAATTCTCTTAGACGATCCATGATAACAAATGAAGGTGATTCACGCATATCATCCACATTTGGTTTATATGCAATTCCTAGAATCAATATTTTTGATCCATTAAGCGCTTTTCCTGAATTATTCAAAGCAAGCATTACTTTGTTTACAACAAATTCCGGCATTGAACTGTTTACCTCGCCAGCTAACTCAATAAAACGGGTATTGAGTCCATATTCACGAGCTTTCCAAGTTAGATAAAATGGATCAATTGGAATACAGTGCCCACCTAAACCGGGACCTGGAGTAAATTTCATAAAACCAAAAGGTTTAGTAGCCGCTGCATTGATTACTTCATGTACATCAATATCCATTGCATCCATAACAATTTTCATCTCGTTCACTAATGCAATATTCACTGATCTAAAAATATTTTCCAATAGTTTTGCTGACTCTGCCACTTTCGCCGAAGAGACAGGAATTACAGAATCTAAAGCCATTTCATATAATGAAACAGCCCTTTCTCTACCTTTATTACTTGAAGATCCAACTACCTTAGGAATTGTTTTTGTATTAAAATCTTTGTTACC
>Ga0316208_1002563_pt1 | contig 14606 bp, 7 predicted proteins | sample 3monopyrite_MG_FD_204944 | JGI IMG/M metagenome (GOLD analysis project Ga0316208, IMG submission 204944) | Microbial mat bacterial communities from mineral coupon in-situ incubated in ocean water Damariscotta River, Maine, United States -... | ecosystem: Environmental > Aquatic > Marine > Coastal... | reverse complement strand
ACTAAAATAAACATAATAAAACCACAATCATCACACACCACTATGTGTAACTATTAATGTTCTTGTTCGCTCATTTATCATATGCGAATAAGCATGGCCGAAACCTGAAGGCTCCCCACGAAATTTAACGCTGCCTGTCATTGCTAGAATGTCAGAGCCGGTTTCAATTTTAAGACATCTTGTTTTATTTCTATTCAATTTTACTGAGACATGAATATCCGATAAATAGATAGACTAATAGTTTTGATTGTGAGTTTTATCACTTTTGGATGAAAGCTTATTTACTTTTCATTGTATTTAAGTTTTGGTGTGATATAAAACATTTTAATATTTTATAAACGTTAAAGTATAACGTTCATAAATATTAAATATGTAAGTTATGCATTAAAACAATGATGAATAAGGAAGTTCAATCTATGCGACCTGTCAAAAAACCGGCTCAACCCGGTAACTACCCTCCTTCACCAACGTTAACATTCGCCGGTGCAAATGCAACTGCGATAGCGGCAAACACGAACCCAGTCAGTGCCCCGAATACAAAAACATTTACCCTTGCTCAATTAGTTAATGTTTGGCTTACAGCCGTTAAATCCGTACCACCACCAGCAAATGGTAGTACCCTAAAAAAAGCCCAGAGTGCAATAAGCGGTCGAATTTCAGATATTTATAAAGCAGCAAGCACACCGCTCACTCAGGGCTTAGGACCTTTTTGTTCTTATTGTGAAAGTCCTTTATCAGGTTTATTAGAAGTCGAACATTGTGCACCGAAAGCACCTTACCCAACATATTCTATAGAGTGGAAAAACTTTTTACTCGCCTGTAGTCCTTGCAATAATAAAAAAAGTGATAATCCCAGTCGCGCTATCGCCACAGCATGGACCGAAAAACTAAACCCCACTGAAGCTGAGTTGTACGATGAAATTCGTGAACAACATTATTTTTTTCCTGACACCTCAGCCGGGTCTTATACTGAAATGCCTGTCGTCTTACAGTATCTCAATAATACTGTAAACCCGCCTCAATGGAATACAGTGCCTCTCAGTACTTCCGCTAATCCAAATAATTTTATTGTGTCTCAGGACATAACAACAAGAACGGTTATTGCACGACTATATAACGCGACCACCGGTGTTCCACAGGATGTTCAGGTACAGGCTATTGTTATTTCAAAGACATCGGGGCTTGACCCTGACATTGCACAAGAAATGATCGATCTTTGTGGTTTAAATATCTGCAATGACATCACCAGTACATATGATCGGCGCGTTATGAATCGCACGATTGCCTGGTTTACCGCGCTCAAAGCTTTGAATAATCTTGGGCAGGCCTCAGGCAATCCTGGTCACCAGGCTGTTTTATGGGAAATGACAAAAATGATTGCTGTATCTGCCGGGTTTTATTCTGTGTGGGTTAAATTATTGGTGAAGATATTTAGTAATGAAGCCGCCAAGTCATTTGTTACCCAAACCAATGTCACTGGTGAATATCCTGGCACAGATACATCTGGGCTACCCTCTTGAATTATTTATTTTCTCATTGAAAAGTTACTCACAAACATCAAAGGAGTGATGATATGCGTCCACTGATGCATCCGTCTTTAAAGTTAGCGCAAAAAGGTAAACGCGCGATGACAGCAATTGCCTTGCAGGCATTTGGGCCTTTTTGTGCCATCAGCGAACGTGGATTACCCGCGGCCTTCGTTTTATGGAACGCACAGAAACATCAGTCTATCGATGTTGCCAGTGTTGTTGATAAACAATGGCCGGAATGCATTCTTATTGATCAAACAACCTTCAACATTATTGAGCATAAAACATTACCCGATAACCTGTTATTACCACATAAAGACCTTACCTTTACGCTAGAAAACAGTCCACTTCAGTACGAGCTGACGTCAGTAGAGCTTGTACTACTAAATGAAGAGCATCCTGATTTAACTGAAACTCAACAACAGGATCTTGTCATTGTCTCCGGTAACACAAAGCAGGCAAAACAAAGCATCGACTTTTTTGCTTTAAATGGTGAAGGCTTTAATGCTGAAAATAATCGTTTAACAATAAATCAACTGGATTATTTATCGATGACTGATCATCGAATATTCGAACGCACAGAAGTTTGGCAGCGGGCGAGTCAGATAATCAATAACATCAAAGCCGCGGGTGACAATGCTGAGTTGCGTCAACTTGTTGCTGATCAAGCAAAACTCATTGTCTCGAACAGTGGTTACTGGTCGGTTTGGGCAACTCTGCTCTGGCAAGCATTTGAGAACAAAGATTTTCTCGCACGCATATTAACGCAGAGTCCAGATGAAAGTGCCATATTGAAAGAAGCTTATACAGATTTACAAGAAGACCTCATAACGGAACTACCTGGGCACGGTCCGCATAACGGATTTCCTGGTACTCGACCAGAATGGCTGGGCTGATTTATGGCTGATCTGGATCCAAAGTTACAGGCACTACAACAAAGGCTCACTTCAGCCATTAGTGATGATAGCCTGATCTTTAATGCGACGACACTGGGCGACGATGGCAGTGCCATTATTAGTTTGTTTCAGTCAGCCATTGGTAGTGCTGAAGTTTCATTAAGCGGTAATATCTCTATTGCTGCCGAGGGGACTAATTTACGGGTCAATGCCGACACCCTGAACACATCAATCCTTAATATTAATGAAGGTGCAACACGCGCATACTTTTCAGTAGTCAGTAACACTCTCGCGATTCAGTTACAGACCAACGCCGGTACAGCCTGGACGTTTGCCAGTAGCTTTCCAATGCTCGCAACTGGCTGGCCAGGTAGCTTTGTTTACGATACGAGTAGCGATGAAAGTACTCAGGTCATTCTGGCGAGTAATGCAGGTACGCTTATTAACGGCACGGCAACACTTGTTGAAGGTATTAATTTAAAAGCATCCTTGTTATTAACGTCTGGCTCCGCACAGTTAATTACATCTTTAGTCACCGGTATGCCATCACCATTAATAGTGATGGGTGCGGCATCGACATCTGCAACGTTAGAACAACTTAATACTAACGCACCAATACAGGATTTTTCTATCACCTTGCCCGTGTTGGGTGCGTTGCAATTTAACGGTGGACAGGTAAGTTATTATGCACTTAATGGCGAATTGAATGGTGGCATTCAATACAACGCTCATTTTCAGGCCAGTGCGAATGTTACTCTGGGTGGCGCAACCTTACCCTTGATGATGCGGGTACCTTATGCCGCTGCAGACGCCACCCTACCTTTAGGACAAGGCTGGACTTTTGGCACTATACCCGGCCAGGGTATTGCCATTGCTGATCTGGCAACGTTTTTTGCAAGTTTAAGCGGACTTGATTTCCTCAGTGCCTTGCCTACGACAGTACAAACGTTAACAAAGTTTGAGTTAAGTGATCTCAGTATGAGGTTGAACAAGAACTTCAGCGATTACAATTACCTCGGCGCTACGTTTGCCACACCTGAAATCAGTGCGGATGATAATAGCTGGACGATTATCGCCGGCACCGGTGCCGACCCCCTTCTGAAATTAACCCGCTTAAGTTTGCAACTAGAAGTTGACCGTGAGGGTACAACCAATACACTATCGGGTGAACTCGCAGGTAGTGTCATTATATCGAATACCTTGGTGCTTCAATGTAATATTCCTCTACCCATTAGTACTAGCTTGTGGCGATTCTCAGCTTATAGTCAGCAGGCCTTACCTAACCTGATAGATTTTACTCGTTTTATCGGTGGGCGTTCATTAGCCGATTTGTTACCCAAAAAACTTGGCGACTTAAGCAGCTTTAATCTTGATTCATTGTTAATCACCTATAATCCGGGTAACAACACATTTAAAAATTTTTCTATTGGCATATCAACGGTTCATCCCTGGGTCATTATTGAAGACTGGTTATCGATTGAAGCCATTGTGCTAAGTGTATCGTTAGACGATCCTCTATCATCAACATCGGCAGTAACCGGCATGATAGACGGTCAAATTAAACTGGGTACGGATACCCTTATTCGTGTTCAGGTCGCAAGAGCCGTTGCAACTGCCAGCTGGTTACTCACTGTCTCAACTGAAAAGGTTGTCTTACCCAGCCTGACTGACATCGCCACACTGGCAAATGGTGACATTACGCCTTTGCTTCCGGAACAAATTCGCACGAATAATTTCACTTTATCTGATGTGTTGATCGAAGCAGATATTTCAAATGCTAAAATGCAGGCGTTTAGTTTCAGCCTGGGAACCAGTGATACATGGACAGTAATAACAGACGTGTTAAAAATAACCGCACTCGAAGTTTCACTGGATTTAAGCTGGCAAACCGCTACGCGAGAAACACAGGGCGTGATCTGGGGCAACGTCACATTTGCGCAGGGTGATTTTTATCTGCAAGCTGCGTATGCAAATTCAAACTGGACACTACAAATATTATTAGTTGAAGGTAGCGAACTCACACTGGAAAATTTAGCCGGTATATTTAGCAGTACTGCATGGCAAAGTCTGTCTGCTTTAGGGGTACCCAATATTGCATTAAAACAAGCCGAGATGACTTACTCCACTGAAAACAGTGATTACAGTTTTTCAGGAACCATTGGTCCTGCAACGGGCGACAAATGGCAAATACCAATCGGCATCACCAATATCGATATTGAAAGTCTGGGCAGTAAAGTAACATGTACACGTGCCAGTGATGGCAGTGCCAGTGAGAAAAAAATCTACGTAACAGGTCAGTTTTCAGTTGGCAGTGTGCAATTTAATGTGAGTTATTTGTCCGGTGATAATTTAACTATTGATTGTGCACTCGTGGGCAGTGATCCTATTCTGGTAAAAGATATGGTCACAAAACTGTGTAATGCAGATGCGGCTACCGTAACCTGGGTCAGTGGTTTTTCCGCGCTGGATAGCATGACTATCTCAAATGCGCATGCCTTGCTTGTGCTCGGCGATAAACCAACCTTTGAACTATACGGCAAATTTTCAGTTGAAGGTGTTGAGGTAGATTGTCTCTTTATCGTCAGAGAGATCAAGAGTAAATGGGAATTTGCCTTTGCCATTCAGATTGATGTTAACTGGAATTTAGCCGGTTTTACCAATGTCTTTAATGCCTTTAAGCTTGATAGCAGTACATGGATGATAGCGGCATCCAGTTTCACCGACGCTGGTTTTACCTTCCCATCCAGTTTCCCAACACCGAAAATGGCCGTGATCGAACGTGGCCTTGATTTTTATGCTTCGTTTAGTACAAGCAATACACTCAGTACCATATCTACTCTACAACAAGCATTACCCAGCGACACTATCGCAGCAGAATATACTGTGCATGGTTTGCTTGCCGATCCTTTAGAAAATTCTTATCTGGAAGTGATTATTTCATCTTCCAGTGATGGTGTGCCTTTGTTTGGAATGCAGCAAGTGAAGTTACAGTCCTTTTCTTTAAGACTGAAAGCCACGCCGGCATTTGGTCTGCATGGTGTATTTTTATTTGACAGCGTTAAAAACCCTAACGGTAGCACATTGTCGTCCGGGATTTCTGTTGACTTTATGATATCGGCAACGGATGTATCACTAAACTTTGGACCGCCACCAGGTGACGATTACATTTTCAGGTGGGAAGATGCCTTTGGAATAACTGCGCTGATTATTGAGCTCGATGAAGTAGGCTTTACTTTTGCGTGGGAGCCGGTTGCTATCGGTGGTAATATCGCCGGTCAGGTCACGTTTGAACATAGCGAAAATCCCAGCAATTCCTTATACAAAAATGCAGCCCCTCATCCAGCCAGTGTCGCTTATATGCATGCACGTCGCAGTCTGCTATTGAGTATCGATGCAAACAGCTACGCCTATTTACAAAATATTGATTACACACGTGCCTATGATCAAAATGGCATGGTTATTAAAATGGCTACCTCGTTTATTATTATTTTAGCTGGCGAAATACCCGTACCCTACCCTAAAAAGCTGGCCGGGCATTTTGTAAACATGACACTGCCCTATATTCTGGATCGCTTTGCTGATATCACTTTGCCTGATGTGTTAATGCCCATTCAATTTCCCGACGTAAAGTTTTATCTCGAACTACCCGATCCCGAACACATCGGTGTCGGTTCTAACATTGTGTTTGATTTTGATGGCAAGCTCATTATTTTTGGTTTACATGGCGAAATTGCGGCGCACTTTGATGCTACACGGGTGATGTTTTCTGCATCAATGGATCCCGTACTCATTCCGGCAGATGGATCGTTGATTTCTATAACCGCAGAAAATGACAAAAGCAAAGGTGTTGAACTTTATATTGATACTCAGCCTCCTGCAGGCAAGGGTAATATTTACGGTACCTTTGAATTAGATTTTTTTGGTATGGCAGACTTAAAAGGTGATATTGAGCTGCTCTCAGCAACTAATCCGGTTAATACTAAATTTAAATTCCACATACAAGGACATGTTGGTGAACTGGCTAACATGAACATGACCTTTATCTACCAGGAGTTAGATTATCTGTCTGCCTCGGGGGGCTTTAGTCTTAACTTAACGGCAGATGGCTTAAGTGGATTTAGCATGACTAAACAGGGTAAAACCTTCCAGGTTGCCGATACGGTTGATTTTTCTAAAGCAAGCAGCACGGGTTTAAGTGCCAGTGCCACGGTAAACCTCACTCTTGATGCACGCAATATTTCTAACCCGGTATTTCATCTCGGTGGTGATGCGAATGCTACCTTGAATATTTCTTCTGACTGTCAACTCCCTATCCATCTTGCACTTGATATCAATGTAAACAAAAACACCTTCACTGCCTTACCCCTCACTCTGGCCGAACAAATGGTTGAAAACGGAGCCAGTGTGTTCGGCGATTTACTGAGCCATGCACCACAGTGTTTTATCGACTTATTGAAACTCGGCGTGTTTGTTTTAGCCGAAACCGAAAAAGTCGCCGAGGTACTGGTTGAAGGTTTTGAAATGGGCGTTGATCTGATTAATGAAGGCGCTGAATTATTAAACGATGTGGGTTCAACTGCCAGTGATGTAGCAAGTTCGTTATGGAATGTTTTTAAAAGCCATAGCAGTAAAAATAACACCAGCGCCATGAAACATGGTGGTTATAACGCAAAGGATACCGGCGAAGCGATTAAACAGACTCAGGATAAAGAAGAACCACACAATCCTTACACGGCAAGCAACCTTGTACATGATCAGGCCACCGCAGGTTATCTTGCGGATCATGTGGTTGTGGCGTTATGCGATACATTTACAACCTATACATCAAAACCAGTTCAGGCGGGACAACTCTTGGCTAATCAAACATTAACTTCATTTAATGCAACGCATGTTACTAAAGCATTACATACCCAATATACAAGTGATACCAACACGGCAGCAAAAATGTTGGGATTGCTTAAACAGATTTATACCGGTTCCGCCAGTCTCTCTGCCCAGCAAATGGCGGATGCGCTTGCACCGATATATCCCGCAGCGGAAGTGGCATCAGTCTTACGCCAGCATTATGCCAGCGATACCGATACTGCGGCTAAAATGGCAGCATTACTTGTGTCAGCTTACAACTCCGACGGCCATCCTCTGGTCGTAGCGGATCTGGCCAGTGCCCTTGCACCCTTATATGACTCAGTTAGTGTGGCCGCGGTATTACATACTGACTTTGCCAGTGAGACTGATACACCGTTAAAGCTTGCTACCATTTTGCAAACTGCATACGGTACAGGCAGCACTGCACTCGATGCCACAACAATGGCAAAAGCCTTAGCGCCGATCTTTACTACAGCGTCAGATATCGTCAGTGCACTTAAATCACTCTACGCAACGGATACCGACACAGCAGAAAAAATGGCTGTCATTTTAATTGCCGCCTATCCTTCGATAAATGTAAGCGATATGGCAACCGCATTAACGACCGCCCAATATCCTGTTGCCGATATTGCCGCGGTGCTAAAACACTACTTTGGCACAACGGCAGGCACACCGCAGCAAATGACGGCTTTATTAGTTGCGCAACATTACACAGCTGTGGAAGTTGCCCCGGTACTCACTGCACTATGGCCAACTGAATGTGATACCGCCAGTAAAGTGGCAACAATTTTAATTGACGGTTTCCCTGCCAGTAGTATTAGCGTAGCTGACATGGCAAACGCATTGAAAGCGGCTTCTTTTAATGCCATCGCCATCGCACCGGCATTAAAAACAAATTATGCCAGTGATACCACCACGGCTTCTGATATGGCAGCCTTACTCATTAGTGCCTTTAAGGATAATGACGCAAATACAATTTCTGCATCCGACATGGCCAAAGCACTGGCCGCCGCCAGTTACGTCACCAATACCGATGCGGGAACAGCGAAAGCACTAATAACAAATTATGCCAGCGATACCAGCACCGCCCTTGCCATGTCGAAGTTACTCAATGACGCAACCTATAGTGCGGCAAACATTGCACCAGCTCTGAAAGAATTTTATGCCAGCAGTGTAGCGTCGGCGGCTAATCTTGCCAGCGTATTTGCCGCAACACCGTTTAGTGCAAAAATCAGTGCCCCCGTTATTAAAACATCGTTTCCATCAGATGTAACAACAGCAACGGGTATGTATACCGTGCTAAGCACGGCATGGAGTAGTCCGGTATTGACAGTCGCTAAAATGGCGGCGGCACTTGCTGCATCACCTTATGACATTAGTGACACCGCCCCTGTACTAAAAACACATTATGCTGCTGATACCACGCATGCCAGTGATATGTATGGCTTGCTCGTAGCGGCTTACAGTAATCCTGTTCCGGACGTGACGCAAATGGCGGGCGCATTAGCCGCGTCACCTTATAGTGCGAATGAAGTGGCGCCATTACTTAAAACAAACTATCCAACAGATGCAGGTGACGCCACAAAATTAACACCAATCTTAAAAACCGCTTATACCACTATCGACCTAACAAACATGATGAGCGCATTAGCTGCGGCCAACTTTAATGCATTAGACATTGCGGCACCCACTAAAGCAGCCTATAGCAGTGCCACTGTTGAAAACATGGGGCAAGGCTTGGTTGCTGCCTATACCGGCGATGCAGCATTAACGCCCTTACCATTAGGTACCGCTCTCTTAAGTGCCAGTTATGTGAGTGGCGATATTGCAAAGGGTATACATGCCGGTTTGCCTGATACTAGTGCAGGGTTAATGGGAGCGATTTTACTTATCACAGCAGACAGCCACCTGTCAGCAACGATTAGTATTGCCGACGGTTTTAAACAAAGTGGTGATACTATGGCAGTCGCTGCACCCAAAGTTACCGCTGCTGTCGCGGGCATTAATGGAGCAACTTTATTATCTGCTCTGGGCAGTGTTTACATGCCACCGGTATCAAATGCGAGTCAGTTACTGAATGCTACCGTTGCAGCATTTGCCACACCTGATGCCGGTAGTTGCAGTGAAGCTGCATTAACCTTTTTGCCAACCACCACCGACACGGCACTACTATCAACATTACAGGCCGCTTATACCGCCGCCGGTAAAACCCTTTCAAATGCCGATGCATTAACCGCAGTCGCCGAAGCCTTTGCCTTTATCGGGCAACCTATTAGTCAGGGCGATTTTGGTAAGTTATATATTCAACTGGATAGCTCAGCCACACCTGCCGATATTGCAACGGCCATCGTCACAGCCTATAAAACAGATGCGACAGCCACCACATTAGTATCCGCATTACTCACAACCTATAGCGGCTCCACTACCTTGATTGATGCAAGAGTTGCAGCAATGGCGATTACCCCTGCGCTTGGCTTTAAAGCAACAGATGCAGATAAATTACTCACACCTCTTGCAACGGGTTTCAATCTTATCACCTGTCCAAATGATGTAGGTGTATTAGGTGTGGCATTAAAGTCATCAGGTTATTCACTTAACGCTGTCAGTGCAGCAATGAATGGTTACTGGGGCACGGCGTGGACACCAACTGCTTATCAAATACTGGCCAGTATTTATTCTAAACCGGTCTGGACTACCGCAGTAACACAACGTGCAAGTGGCGCAAGCATTACCATAGCAGCCCCGGCCATTTATACCGCACACACTGATACTGATTGCGCCTTAATGGTACAGGTACTCGCCGCCGTTTATGACTTAAGTGTGACGGCAGAGGCTATCTCGCCAATGGCGAATGCACTTAAGGTCGTCGTCAGTGCGAATAAGAAAGTATATACCTTGAATGAAGCATCTGCTGCCATGTCCGCACAATATTCACCCGACTGGACACCCGCTAACTGGCAACAATTCCAGACGATTTTTAATAGTTAAACACACCGATAATAATTCACGTAATGGAGAGATCTATGAATGCACTAGCAGAACGAATCCAGGAAATAGCCGGCGAGGCCGATAGCTTGTTAGAAACAGCGGAGGGTTGCCGCGCAGCAAACTTCACCGCATTACAATGTGCCCCTGAGCTTTATACCACCTTCCCAACCACATCAGCCACCGACCTTGCTGCAATACTGGTTGATGTGTGGGCATGTGAACTCTCAGCAGCAAACTTAACAGAGGCATTAACCAATTGTAAAAAAGCAGATAGTTCTCCGGCTTATACGGCGAGTGAAATATCGGCAGCAGTTACGGCAAACATGACGTTAGAGTTTCTGGATGTCGGCAATATTCCTACCCAGTATGGCGGTGGTACAAATAACCAGTTGAAAATGATTGGACTTGCGCACGGTGATTTAACTACGGTGACTGAGCCTGAAGGTGATCATTATTTGATCATATCCTGCTTACCTGGTGATTACGCTCCCACTCAGGGAAGTCTGATTGCGGCACTTGATAACGCTTACGGGATTAATATTGCTAACCTTGCTAAAAGTCCTGCGGCGGATTATCGTTCATCGCATAATTGCTGGGTCTCGACGAACTTGAGTTCCAGCACCGGCAAAACTATCCCTTATAAACAAGTCATTGTGTTTGAATCCACCGGTCAGGATGCTGTCGCCAATATTCCCGGCATCTTTGCTGCCATTAAAGAATACGTACCCACGCCCCCCACAATTCCAAACACTGGCCCGACTATTTTGTCGGGCATGGTATCAACCGGTGGTGCTGGAGCAAACAATGTGAACGTACTCGAAGCGTTATTCAATGGTGCTTATAACCTGATGACTGAAGGCACAGGTTATAACATGACCTGTTTCCGCATTGTCAGCTTCCCCACTGCATGGTCTGCTCCGCTCACCACCAAATTCAATACACTTAAAACACAACACGGACTATAAAAGGTATCCATATGGCACTTACAAAACTAGATTCAATGACTATTGATCATGCGGGTAGCGGTACCCGCACTATTATGCTGTGTCAGGGTGACATCACAGATATGTCTGCCGCGGATGCGGTTGACTACATTGCTGTCTCTGCCCTGCCCGGTGATTATTCTCCCACGTCAGGATCTGTCATTGGCGCATTGAACAATAAAGGTGTTTCAGTGCAGGCACAATCAGCACATAAAGCGGCGAATTATGAACCGGTTATGCCTTGCTGGGTGAGTCAGGATGTCAGTGCGAAGGGGTTAAATTTTTCCCGTTTTATCCTTTTTGAACCGTCTAACCCGGCAACTAATGCTGGCTGGGATGTAGATTCTATCTTCAGGGCGTTACAATGTTTTACTTCATCGGCTAATGTTTCGATTGCCGTACCCATGGTGTCGACCGGATCGGGAGGGGTTGATTTTAGCATTATATTACGCCAACTCTTTTTTATGGGCAGCCAGTTTCAGGGACTCACCAGCTGGCCATTTTCAACCTTGAAACTGGTGGTGTATTCTTCATCACAGGCTAAGCAGGCTAAAACCGCCTTCGCTGCAATGAAACAACAATATGCTTCTCCACCAGGAGCACAAGGTGGCGCCGCAACACCCGCGGGATTAACGCAACGGCAAACCAACTGTATCCGGGCTTATACGGGTAGTTTGTATCGCACACTAAATAATGGCTTACGTGCCCACAGCCTGACCAACCCCACGTACCTGCAATACCTTGCCACGATCACCGGCATTAGTACCGGTCTGAGAAACTTGCCGCCTTATAAAGGGCTCGCTTTGAGAGGAACCAATCTGCCCGCCAGTGTGCGCGCAAAGTATACGGTGGAAGCACTGATCACGCATTTAAGTTTTACCAGCACCTCGTTTACCAATCCGTGGGGCGGCACAGACCTAATTAAAATAAACAGCCTGACAGGTCCAAAAGTAAATATGATTTCAATGTTTCCAGGTGAAAATGAAGTGCTATTCGACGATGCTATGACCGACACGGTGATTGATGTTAAGGGCGCGGGTAATGAGTACGGGAAATATTACCAGCATCGTTTCACTTCAAATCAGACGGTTCCAGATTATTGCGGTTCGTAATTACTGCTGTGACTGAACCATGAAATTCATAAATATTTGCAATGCCTAGAGGAGTAACATCATGGCTTTACCGACAATTTCCAAACAAGCATTCCAACAGGTTATAGAAGCTTCACATCCTGTGTCCAACCTCATCACTCTGGCAGTACCTCAGCCGGAGGTACTGGATCTCCATCTGGACAATCTTTTAATGACCATGCAGTCAACTGAATTTACCTCGCCTTTCGACTGGCAGACCGAGTTTGAAAGTAACCCGGAAAGTTTAGAAGATGTGGAACAGGTTAAAACCGCAGGCCTTGAAGACCTGCGCAAAATTATGACAGCACACATACGTATCGATCGTATGTCGAACGGACACCTCGAGTCGCTGATTGAAAGTGGCTACTGGAACCAGTGCCTGGCGCGCATGGATGAATTATATGGCGAAATGGATGAATAATAATGCAGAAAAATAAACAACCATTACTCAAGATCATTAGCTCATTATTAGTGCTATTGGTTTTTACCTGTCCTGTTGCACTAGCAGATAAAATGCAGGCAGATAAAAAACTATCCGCTAAAAAAATATCGTATATAAATGCTAAAGATACGAAAGCCGTTATCCGCTCGCTGAGCCAGGAAACAGGCACCGGTATTTTTTTAAGTATTACTGATATTCATTTTGATCCTTATGCGGACACCAGCATTGTTAAAGATTTAAACAATAACCCGGTATCAGCCTGGCCAAAAATATTTGCCAATGCAGGAGATGACGACGCGTCACCTTATGGTGTGGATGCAGGTTATGTACTGGCCAGTTCAGCAGTAAAAGCTGCCAGCAATCTTACCAGGAATTATGACTTTATCCTCTATAGTGGTGATTATCTCTCGCATGATTTCAGGGCAACTTATAACCAGCTGGTGGGTGGCACTTCACAGGAATTTAATCAGTTCGCGATCAAAACCATGCGTTATGTCTCTTACTTACTAAGCAGTCAGTTTAATGGTGTCCCGATTTATGGAACGTTGGGTAATAACGATGCAATTTGTGGCGACTATATGATATCGCCCAAAAGCCCGTTACTCATGGGTATCGCACCACAGTGGAGTGACCTCTCACAACAGCCTGATGCCTTTACAGATTTCACCATGGGCGGGTTTTATAAAGTTAAACATCCGGTCGTGACCAACCACGACATTATCGTATTGAACAATATCTTCTGGTCAAATGATTATCGGGATAGTTGTGAAACAAGTGTCGAACATCCCGGCGATGCCATGATGGCCTGGCTGGAATGGCAACTGTATCAGTCAAACTACCGTGGACGCACCACGACACTGTTAATGCACGTACCTCCTGGTATTAATGCCTACAGCTCGTCCAAAGGTTGGGCGAATTGCCAGGATAGTATTCAGCCCTTTTGGCAAGACAGATACACCACTTCATTTTTAAACCTGTTACAGAACTACAATGGCGTGATCACGAATGGTTTTACCGGGCATACCCATATGGATAACTTTCGCGTGATCTCTGTGCCACAAGGTAATGCAAAACTGCCTTTACATGTCACACCTGCGGTAAGTCCCATCTTTAGCAATAACCCGGCCTTTAAAGTTGTGCAGTACGATACCAGCAATGCTGCGATATTAAATAGCTTAACCTTTGTGGTAAGCAATCTTGAGCAAGCCAGTCAGGGCCAACCACTAAAATGGAAAATAGAATACGTGGCAACAAGTGCCTATAACCTACCAGATTTATCTGCCAGGAGTTTAACAACCTTGGCAAGTGATATTGTGAGCAGTGAAACAACGCGTAATACATTTATGAGTTACTACGCCGCCCAAACACCCAAAGGTGGTCCGATGACTGAGCAGAACTGGCACGCTTTTGCATGTGCTCAAACCAACATTACCAAAACTGACTTTGCAAACTGTTACTGCAAATAGATTTATTGAACTAGCACATCAAATCGTTTTTTAAACTACCTAAATTGCACCTGAATTATTTAGGTAGTTTAAAGTTGTACGTCGTCAAAAGTATTTGGACAGTTAACCACCTAACGTCACACGATGTTTTTAAGCTAAGAAATGATTCAATAAATTTACGTGAGGAAACAGATGTAAGTCCCAATTATACCTCTAATAATAAATCTCACGTTTCAAGAATGTGCAGTTTTAATAATTTCTTTGTCGGCCAAGCTCTCAACATAACTAAATGTAATTTCAGCATGACCTTCTACAGCTTCTTTCTCA
>Ga0316208_1002562_pt1 | contig 14622 bp, 11 predicted proteins | sample 3monopyrite_MG_FD_204944 | JGI IMG/M metagenome (GOLD analysis project Ga0316208, IMG submission 204944) | Microbial mat bacterial communities from mineral coupon in-situ incubated in ocean water Damariscotta River, Maine, United States -... | ecosystem: Environmental > Aquatic > Marine >... | reverse complement strand
AAACTTACGACTTACGACTTACGACTTACGACTTACGACTTACGACTTACGACTTACGACTTACGACTTACGACTTACGACTTATGACTTCTTTTTGTCCATATATAGCCGCCATAAAAACAGCCAGGTAAAAAGCAAAGAAATTCACGGGACGAGAACGCTCTAAAATAGATTCAGACATACCAAAAATAATATAAGAAACAATAAGCACCAACCCTGCTAATGCCAATCTCTGCACTTCCTTATTTCCATCATGCTTAATAGTTTTTATAAACAAGCTAGCAGGAATTAAAAACAACAACAAAATAGCCACAAAGCCTATAATGCCGCCGCTAGCCAGCGCAGATATAAATTGATTGTGCGGGTGAGAATGTCGTGCAATTTTCTGATTACGCAATCCTTGCTCAACCTGCATTATAGCCTGCTTCTGATAATGCCCCCAACCAACACCTAGTACAGGATTTTCAATGAATATTTTCCATGAAGCCTGCCACATTTCTAGACGAGTACCGACAGAAGTAGTGCGTTTATCAGATCTAATTTCACTTCCGTTATATGCTTCTAAACTGGCAATAGTTCTATGGATTTGGTAACTGACTTTGGTCTGAGGAATTGTGTATGTTGCCCCCATAAATACAATAATAAACACAGCTAAAGTAATTTTAAATTTAAATGAAAAAGAAGACTGTAAATACCAAAACAACAGCACAATTAAGAAAGGAACGGCAAGCCAGCCACCTCGTGACTGCGATAAGATACTAGCAAAAACACCACACAATAAAGCGACAACGGGTAAGGCTATCTGCCAAGAGGATTTATTCTTGAACCAACCTAGGCCTGCCATAGACATACAGCCCATAACCAGTGCAATATCACCAAATATTATAGGGTGAGTAATGCTTCTCGCCCTGCCTAGACCTACTATTAAAACCTCATAACTTGCAATAAAAGCAGTTATGATTGCCCCAACAATTAGTCCATACCATAAATAAGAAAGCCTGATACCAACATGTTTTAAATAGACATAAATGGGAATAGCAGACAGCAAGTACAGATATTTACCTAGCGTCTTATATACAACTCCAGCATAGAGCGTACTTAACAAAGCCGATAAAAAGAAAAGGCAGATTGACATAAAAAATATTTTTTCAGTGCTACTTAGGTTAGAAAAAACTTGCATGCTCCTAATAGCAAAAACGAGACTTACTAACAAAAGCAAACCAAATATTAACCCATTCATTTTAGGAACAAGCAAAACAGTCGCTGGGTATAAAATTAGAGCAATATTAACAAATAAAATCGAAAAATCACTTCGCGAGGAAGTTAGCACAGCATTATTATTTTTCATAAGAAAATGAATTTAAAATGAGAACACTAGTAAAGAATACCACAACTCCCCCCCTTGAAAAAAAGAGATTGGAGGGGGGAGGGGGGGGACTAGCGTACTTCTTCCATGTTAATGTTACCTACTAAACATTAATAAGCATTTTTATTAATAAATCCTTTAAGTATCGTCAAAAAGATAATCTTCAAATCAAGCCAAAGAGACCAATTATCAATATAGTGAAGATCATATTCAATTCGTGTTGCTAGGCACGTATCTCCTCGCCACCCGTTTATCTGTGCCCAACCTGTTATACCTGCCTTAACCATATGCTTTTGCATATAACCTGGTATTTCATATTTAAGTTTATCAACAAATTGAGTTCGCTCTGGCCTAGGACCAACGATAGACATGTCACCTTTTAGCACATTAATAAATTGCGGCAGCTCATCAAGACTCATTTTGCGCAAAATACGTCCAATTTTTGTTGTTTCTTTCGCCTTGACATTGCCCCACTCGCTATTCACCTCATCATTGACAGGCATAGACCGAAACTTAAACATTTGAAATTTTTTACCATTCCAGCTTACTCTTTCCTGCTTAAAGAAGACAGGACCAGCTGAACTAAGTTTTATACTTATAGATATCAACAGCATTAGAGGAGATATAAGAATCAGTATGATAAAGGCTAGAACACGATCCTCAATCTCTTTTATCAGCCAGTTGCCACCATCCATAGGTGAGACTGACAGATTAACAGCGGGCAAGCCTGCTATTTCAGTCATGGAGTGGTGCAATAGGGTAAAACCAAAAATATCAGGTATTAACTTAATATTAACGGCATGATGACTGACATCATTTAATAGTTTTTTCATTCTCTGCTCAGCGCGTAATGGTAAGGCGAGCCATAATTCATCAATATCATTATTAGAAAGAAAGTCACTTATAGCATCTAGATCACCGACAACTTGAGAGCCATCAATATTTTTACCCTGCATACTGGCTGAATCATCAAATATTGCCGTTACCCTATACCCCATCCAGGGTGAATAATTAGCCCGATGAATCGCCTGACGACCTAAATCACCCGCACCTACAATTACAACCCTGCGAATATTTATGCCTAACTTTCTCTGATATTGCAGAAATCCATAGACAGACATACGAAACAGCACTAACAATAACAGACCAAAAAGAGCCCAATATCCCAACCATGCTCTTGAATAGCCAGCTGATACCTTAAGCGCAAATAAAACAACTATTATTACCAGAAAAACACTAAACCAGGCTAAAAATATCGAGCGAACCTGCTTAAATAATGATTGACCACGCCATGAGGAATACAGCCCGAAAGATGGAAACATAGCTACTATTAGAATGAAAACAAAAATCAGCAGTAACTTGTAATCTTTTGACATTTCAAAGAAACTCACCTGAAATTTAAAAAAGAATGCAAGGCAAGCGGCTAATACAACAACAAACGGATCTGTAAGCCGTGAAAACAAATTGATGAAGCTAGAGTAACTCTTAAAAATCGATTTATCAAACATGTATATTTAAACTATTCGTAAAATACCCTATTATAAAATATATTTAACTATAAATCATAACTCTACATCCAATTACACAAACTAATTAGCCTGCGAGCTTGCTATTGATTTAGCACGTAACACACAAAAAGAAGTGGCTCAAACAATAAGCTCAAAATATTTCGTAGTACTTTGGAAGAATACTAAAGGTAGATCAACTACTTAATTGAGAATAGTAAACGTATATTAGTTATTTAGAAAGCTAGTATATTCGACTTTCTAAATAACTAATGTAGCCTCACCAATCATTCCAACACCAAAATAAGCATGCATATTTAATCAACAAATTAATTGATAACGTAGTCACACACAACACACGTTTAGTTTGTCGACTAATTAAGTAAACGACAGAATAATGGAGACTCTCCTTTTTCTCTTCTTCGATAAGCTTAAAATCAATTAAACTTGTTAAGAACAAGATAACGTTATAATAAATTATCAAGTGCATAAACTCTATCTGAGACTTGCAATCTAAGTATAAGCCGTGAACCATGTTAGCAGATGCTGCTCGATCGAGTTATATCAAATTAGCGCGTCAAAGTAACACTAATTAATACACGATTAAATCATTTAGAAAGAAAAGTTTACTGTAACTATGAATGTGAACAGAGCGCTTTAACCTTCTTTAATTAACCTAACTAAGCTAGCAACATTAAACAACTCATCTAGTTTGTGTTTATTATTTCTTATATTTTTTTCATGAGTTAAATTTTGGATTTCGTCTAAAAATTTTGATATTTCTTTTATCAGCACTTCAATATCCCAAGTATGGCACGCACTGCAATTATCAAACTCATTTAGTATAGTAGACAGTTCACTGCCTTCATCACAAATAGCAAAAACGGGTACACCTTTCGACAATAAATTCGGTAATTTTGATGGAAACGCTCCAGCACCAGTACCTTTTGCCTGAGGTATGATTTGCATGGTTGAACGCCTAAAAAGCTCATCCAGGACATACTCTGGAACTAAGTCATGAAACTTTATTCCATCTAGATTTAATTGACTATACTGTTTTTTTAAATCATCAAAAACTGGCCCCCGTGATACAATATGACAAATAATATCTTTCCTGTTTCGACATATTTCATCAAACAACATCATCAGCTTAGCAGGGCGCTGCTTTTCTCCTAAAGCACCTGAATACACAATATGCTTATGGGATCCTTCAAATTCATTTATTAAATAATTTGTATCAGACGAGCATTGTCCTGCACTAACAAAAGGATAACAAATATTTAATAATGAACTGTCTATATTATATTTAGTTAATAGTATGTCACGCATAGAAGCTGATAAACAAACTACTCTATCGAGCTTTTTGAAAACGATTTTTTCTATTTTAAGTATCAACTTAGATATCACACTTCTAAACGTACCACTTTCAGAATTAGCCATTATGCCTTGAAGGTCATGAATAACACCAATTACATGAACACTTCCAGGCAAAATAAAGCTAACAAAAAACATTGAGAACACAGGTGGAAATACAATCACCACCTTGTTTATCGTTTTACGTTTCTTAATTAAGTATTTAGCCACATACAATGAATACCAAAGCTCAAGAACTAATCTCTTCATAATTTGTGATTGAGGATATTTAACACTTAACCCACCCCTATAAACAACAACACCAGGCATCGTTAAGTCTGTTTTCTTAACTTTCCAATCCGGATAAAAGGGATGTGATGAAACAACATCAACTTGCATATCAGACTCGACTAAAGACTTTACAAGGTAGGTATTATATTTTCCTGTAGATATATCTTCGGGAAAGAAAAATGGTGATATTAAGGTTATTTTATTGGAGTCTTTCATAGTGTTTTATGCATAGCCGTCAAATCGTTTAGAATAATAAGTTTTGTATGATTTTCACGTCAACATCACCAGCCATTATTTTCCTTATAGCCCAAGCTAATTAATAAATTTCCAGTGAGTTTTTTTCAATTGATCAATTTGGTTATCAGTTAATAATTCCTTCCATTGCCTCAGCTTACCACCTCTAAACGTATGAGATTTTTCTGGTGCAAAAAACGGGGATATGAATAACACTCTATTTTGATATGACATTTAACTACCAAGTCACCTTATAATTACTAAACACATAAACCAATTTTAAATACTGCATATCTATAGGCACATACTAGTAACCCAAATCATTTAACAAAAATGATCCACCCACACGCTCAAATGCATCAAGATGGTCTTGATTATATTTCGATTTCCATTGCTGAATCTTACCTGACCTTAGGGTATGAGACTTCATTGAATCAATATTTCCATGAAGCCTATAAAAAAGATCTTCTGGTGATTCTTGAGTAAAGTCTAATTCCAGCCATTCCAGCAACTCTATAATTTTAAGCTTGGAAAGCTCAGGATCTCGTAACTCTTCAAATTTAATACTGAAAACCTCAGAATCATCGAACCAACCTTTATATTTATTAAATCGCTCAACAATATTTGGATAAAAATAAGGAGTCTCTATATATTCATTACCCATTATTGAAAACATAATCGCATCATCAATATTAGCTAAATTCTTGAAGTACTTATGCATTTTATGAAACTTATTCATATCACGAAGATAAAAAGCTTCTGAGATCGAAACATCACGAGGATCTCGGTATAAAAATACCGTTTTTACATTTCTAGACGATAAAACTTTTGATCGCTCTTTAGAATAAAACAAATGACCTAACGAAATCTCATTTGGCCTAATCATTTTAATCCTATCAACCACACTACTTTCTTTTGCTTTTCGTAAAGTAATTGATGGATAATCAACTAGAAACTCTCCAAGATTCGACTTATGTTCTAGTTGTTCCAAATAAAGACTTAATAAATGCGTGCCACTTTTAGCAAATGTATTTAAAAAAATTGCGCCATCAGAATTCTCTGAGTACCCATTAATCGTAGAAACTTTTTTTAAGAAATAATACAAGTATCTTCTTGATTTTTTAAGTATGAAATTCATTATTTCCTATTAAAACTCATATTTTTTGATAAAAAATAAATCACATCAACCATTAGCATATTAAATCTTCTCTTTAGAAATGATACATACCTGTATATTAGCGACAGCCCCAAAACATCTGCCTGAACTTTTAACATATCACGAGACAATTCATCTCTATTTAATGAGGAGGCTCCTCCAACAAAGAATTTTGATATACATAAATCTGATTTTATAAATTTCAAACCATTAGAGTAAGCCAATGCCGTAATGTAGTAATCCCCAGATATTTTAAACTGCAAGTCATATTCATTACTCCTCAAGAAGCTAACTGGATAAAATATCGCCTGATGACTAGTCGGCAAGCTATGTTTTATATATTCTGGCATTCTTGACTTCTTATATAACTCTATCCCATTCCCAAAAACAAGAACATTATCACCGTAAATGACGCTATCTTCACCTAATTCCTGAATTAAATAATCCATATAAAGTAAGACATTGTTGTCGTATAACACATCACCTGCATTTAAAAAAAGAATATAGCCAGAATCCGCACATCTTATCCCTTTGTTCATTGCATCATATATACCTTCGTCCCTTTCCCTTACGTACTGGACATTAGGACCAGAAACATCATTAATGCTCTCCATAAATTTTTGTGCACCATCTATTGAATCATTATCTATAACTATCCAATTATATTCTTTAAAATTCTGCTCAATTAAGCTTGAATACGTAGCTTTAAGACCATCCAAATCATTATAAACAACAGTTACTATATTTATAGTCAAGTCCATTGCCTACCCTTATGCACAAAAGGCAGCAGCAACATAAAGAAGAAAAACCAGAACCTCATACCATTAATACCACCCATTAAATTTGAGACGATTAATATTACAAATAAAAAAAATAGTATACTTCTAGATTTCATGTCTATTAGAAATAAATACATGACAGCTATCTGAATAATACCCCCTATCACACCAAAGTATATCCAATGCAACCACATTGCGTTATATATCATTAAATGCTCTTTACCCGCAATCCTTTGTGTATCAACACCATAATCACTTAATACTTTAGATATAACATCTGTTATCACCTCTGTACCGCTTATACCAACACCAAACAAAGGATTAAGATTGAAAACCTCATATGCAATATATACTGGACTAATCAGTCTAATAAAAACACTACCATCATTGCTTGAAGCAATACTAGCAACCCTTTCACTTAGGTAAGGATTAGTATATATAAGAATAAATAATGCAATAATGGTTAAGAGCAACATAAGAAGAGCTGAAAGCACTCGCTTACTAACAACTATCTGTGACGCAAAAACAATTGGAAATACAGCCAACATGATATAGCTTCGTGTAAGAAACAGCAGTACAAATGTAACAAACAATGTCTGAAACACATCTTTCTTTTCTTTAATAAAAAACAAGATTAGAACACAGAGCAGTGCAAACTTTGCAACATGCGATGGCTCTGCAGTGAAAAGCTTAGGTCTTACTCTGCCGCCTATATTTAAATCGGCGTCGTCTGCACCATACATCCCACTTGCAAACACAACTTCACGAAACTGATCACTTACCGCTTTAAATGATGTATATATCTCAAGAAAAAGACCTACTATTAACAACGCTAATATAATAGTGAAAAGCCTTTCGATACGCTTAATATCCCAACTTAGCAACACTCTAAAAATCAAATAAGAAAATGAAATTGAAATAACTAGATACACGAAACCTTTTAACTTATCAACATAAAACGAACTATCACCATAGGAGATAAAAACACTCAAAAATGCAAAAAATAGATATAGAAATAGAAATCTATAACGAACAACCATACTGCTATTAAGCTGCAAGAGCATAATTAAAGGAGCGGATAGAAGGCATAACACAACTGGAAGCACCATTCCATTTACTTCAATTTTATAATTACCATATACGCCAAAAAGGAAGATCAACACCAGCACATAGACAAGCCAGTCTTTAAGCTTAAATAGATATGGTTTCAGCAATAGAGCGCTTGAGTTCACGGCCATAATACTCACTTGTATAATTACACAGCACTCTTTCATAGCTGCATCTAGATTTTTTCATTAATTCAGCACTATCGACTTCAGCAAGGTCTTTTATATATTTCCCTATATAATCAACATCGTCCCTCAAAAGCTCATAGCCTACTTCTTTGACATCGATACTAGACTCCTTGTTAACGACAGGAATTACTCCCCTCGACATTGCAGTAAGCACAGATCCACAACCTGCCTCAGCTACAGCAGAGCAAATAACGAACATCGCTTTATTCGTTATCTCTGTAAATATTTCTGATGCGACATTAACTCTCCCGTAATAACAAATATTCTCAGTTGAAAATAACTCTTTTTTATACAAGTCAAAAAAATCCTGTTCCTCTACACCACATATATGTAACTTATATTTCTTAGGCAATTGAGAAAATGCATCTAATACTAAATCTAAGCCCTTCAACAGCATACCTTGACCCCCTATCCATAAAAACTCATATGGGGATTTTGAATCATATGTACATAAGGGTTTACCTGAGTCGATAATTGCCAGTGGTACATTTGAAACATTTGGATTTAATTTTCTATAACCATCCATCGTCCACTCATTACCTGTTGTAATGATCTTGTTTGATAATGCAATGGATAGTTCTGTTGGGTAGCTTCTAATTCGGCTCATACCAAGCCTTACATCCTTCCGTTTTTCCAAATAATCCAATCGCATATTTTCGCGAGCAACCCGAACAGATAGAAGCGTTTCAGTAGCATAAAAAATTCTACTGCCCTTGAAGTTAGAGTAAAAACTATTTTCAATAGGGTAACCAAACCCCACAATTAAATCATATTTCTCATACTTTATTTCGGCACCATATAAATAGTGATACACATCAACATCAAATCCTAATTCGGCTAGAACGTCCGCCAATATAATAGCCTGCCGCCTATTTTGATGGTGATTGCTAATATTCTTCTGCTTATATGGCTCTACAATGTAAGACAACAAAGCCCTCTTCTGAAGACTAGTTCCATTTATATTTTTTTTGACCATCAAACATCTTTGATACCATTTATATGTATATAAGAAAACCATCCTGGCTCTTATTCTTCTTCTAAGAGCGATAAGCTTATGCTTAAGATTCATACTCATAACTCACTTTAATTCTATTGACTACCCCAGCTGACTTCTCATATATAAGCATTCATTATGAACACACTGATTTAAAAAGCTAAGATAATGATTTTCTACTCAAGCAGACGTTATATTTATTTCGCATTGACATACCCTCTATCAACTCAAATAAATGAGAGCACCCTGAATTTTTTATATACAGAAATGGAGCTTAATAAATTCCCGAGCACTAGCACTGAAGACATAACAACTACAGCCCCATCAAACCCATAACTTATGATGACTGGCACACCTATTACTATAAATGCAAATAACGTTATATAGCTATTATTTCTTAAAACTTTCTCTTCTCCAGCCATAAGAAGCACCATGCTCACGGGTCCGGTAATAATATTTACACATTGAGATGCTAGCAAAATATACACATGGTTTTTTATATCAACATATTCGCTGCCAAACACATTTAATATATCTTCGACAAAATAGACAGTAATCAGCATCACGGGAAAAGACACTAGCACAATAAGTAATGTTACTTTCCTAAACAACAAGCTAATACTTTCTTTATTCTCGAAGACATCTGCCGTAAATCTATTTGCCAACGCATTATTAATGGCCATTATCAGGAATGTAAACAGAAAATAGAATTTATAACTTACCTCTAAAAGAGCAACATCAGACATATCATGAAACACACCTGTAAGTAATATAATGCCACGCTCCATAATCAGAGAAGCCACTATAGAACCAAAAACTTTTCTGGCACTATTTAACAGATCCTGATCTGACTCACTTCCAAGGTAAATTTTGTTTGGTGTATAACTAAGCTTATATGCGAACACACTAACAATAAACACAAGAAAGTAAGATATAAAGAACAATACATATATATAGTAATGCCCAGAAATCTCAGATATTAGTGTTACATATAAGATTATAGAAAATAGAAAAGACTGTAAGAAGTTATTTAAAATATTAGCTAGAAATATTTTTCCCTTTGCACGAACAATCTCTGCAAATAGCACTACAAAATTAAAGAATACGATAACAAATGCAAAAACTAACCACCAGAGAGAAGGAAGGTTATTAACGTAAATAACTCCACCCGCCAAAAATGACAACAATAAAGAGTAGCTGCCTATTTTTTTAAATGCAGTACCAATTAGTCTCCCTATTAGCTTACTATCCGCTTTTGAATTTGCCTCTATCAGATACCTGAGCAGTACACGATCAAGCCCTAATCTTGATAACACGGCTACGAAGGCTACTGTAGAAATAACCCAAAACACTTCACCGGCTGTAGTTTTATCAAAATTATTTGTTATAAGTTGCGTGTAGAACAGCACGCAACTGAGGGTCACTACTTTTATAAAAAGTACAACAATAGAAACTTTTAGCATAAAAAGACACTACTGTTAAAGAAACCATACCTTTTTATTGCCATTTAAACTACCAACGAACTCCGTTAAATATTACGTCTTCTCTAATATTTTCCTGATGCTTAGCAACCTCATTAAACATTGATATCATCATGTCTCTGGTTAAAAGATGAGGTTTAACTCCCAACTCTACTAACCCTTGGTATACTGGGTTGTAGTAATGTTCTTCAAGCTCTATTCTTGGGTTTTCCACACTTTCTACTCGAACATTAAATCCTAGTTCGTCCCCAATACTTTTTGTTAATACGGCAAGTTCATTAACCGAAAAAGTTTCCATTATTTGATTAAAGATCTTCATTTCACCTTTTACAGCAGGGTTTCTCTCTGCCGCATGCACACATTGCAACGTATCCTTGATATTCAGAAACCCTCTCGTTTGTCCTCCCTTACCGTAAACTGTTAGCGGATAACCTTTCACTGCCTGCGTTACAAACCTGTTGATGATAGTGCCGAACAATTCATCATAATTGAAAATTGTTTTAAGTCGCTCATCCACTAATGATTCATCTGTTTCAATACCATAAACTGGCCCTTGCATTAAGTCAGTGACCCTTAACCCCCATGATCGCACTCCAAACCAAAATAAATCTGTATCCATGATTTTAGAGGTGTGATATATAGAGCCTGCCTGCCTTGGAAATAGAAATTTATCTTTTCTGCCTTTATGTTCTATTTCAATCCAACCTTCTTCAATGTCTATATTAGGAGTACCATACTCTCCCATAGTACCGAGCTTGATTACATGACATTCCCTAGCAAAATCTTTAATAGCAAACATTAAGTTATTAGTAACCAGTAAATTATTACTTAATGTATGATTAGCCGTCTTATAATTCATTAATGAATAAGGTGCCGACGGCTGTTCTGCATACTGCACAACAGTTTCTGGAATTCCAGTAAAGCCTTTATTTATGCACCATAAATATGACACATCCCCTGTAAACAAACCCCTCATCAAATCAGGATTTGTCAAATCGCCAATAACAACTTTTATTTCATAGCCTGTTTTTTCATGCCAAATTCTCGCCCTTTCAGCCAAATTTGGGACTGCATAGAGCATTGAAAGATCAAGTTCATCACATATGTGCCGTCTAAAATAATTATCAACTACCGTTACTTCGTAACCCTTAGCTGAAAAGTACATTGCTGTAGGCCACCCCAGATAACCATCACCACCCAAAATCAGAATATGAGACACTATCCACCTCCTTAATCAAATAAATTATTACTTTCTAGGAAGCTTTTTATTTCATCAACAGATAATGCCGATATCTTTTCAGATATATATGGATCGTCAATATTTGTATTACAGACATCATCATATTCGTAATTTATATCTGTATAGAGCCCTCTAAAAGCAGGTAGAACACTAAAGTATTTCTTTAACTCAACTGACCTACCTGTTTCTTCAGAACTTAATAGCTCTTCGTATATTTTTTCGCCTGGCTTAACACCTACTTCGACGATTTCAATTTGATCTTTTGTATAGCCATATTTAGGTGCCAAAACCTCAACCATAGCCTGCGCAAGATCCTCGATCCTCATTACGGGCATTTTCGTAACAAAAACCTCACCACCTTTTGCTTGTAGTGCAGAATCAATCACCAGATACACTGCCTCTTGCACACTCATGACAAACCGAGTCATGTTTTTATCTGTTAATGTAACAGGGCCACCAGTGGCAATCTGTTGCTTAAAGATTTGTACAACTGAGCCATTCGAGCCCAAGACATTACCAAACCTCGTTGAAGTGAATATTGGGCCGTGTTCTCTTTTATTACTATTTGCTGCTGTCATGAGCCTTTCACCCATCAACTTAGTGGTACCCATCACATTTGTTGGATTCACTGCTTTATCTGAACTTGTAAATATTACAGACTCTACATTATTTGATTTGGCTGCCCTAATAACATTTTCAACACCTTTAATATTTGTTAACACCGCTTGCTCAGGTGATCTTTCAGATAAAATCACATGCTTTAAAGCAGCCGCATGAAATACAATATCTATACCCGACATTTTATTTATTAATTCATTTCGATCTCTGATGTCTGCAACAAAAAAACTTGCCCTTGCTTCGCTCAAGTATTTTTGATCCTGAAAGAATAATTGACTTTCATTGCTATCAATACCAACAATTTCTTTTATATCGTAATCTTCACATGTCAATAGTTGATCTATTAATTCAGAGCCCACTGTCCCACAAGATCCCGTCACCAGTATTCTTTTATCTTTAAATAATTTTTTCATAATACGCTACGTTATATGCTCCATGTGAAATACATTTATATTATTTGGTTTTTACACTAACAGAATAAACTATCAAATTATGAGACTATTCTATGTGAACAAACTAGCTACATTGCTTTGATTGAATAACACTCATATAATATTAACAAATTTAGCTACAACAATTACATCACTGAAGACTGAAGCATTACCTAAACATACATCTAGAAACCATCCAAAAGCCTTACCATTAGTTAGAGGTAACTCTGTATAAAAATCGAGAGTATGCTTGATTGAGTAGCATTTGAGTGGATGAATTTGGTGGAGCTAAGCGGGATCGAACCGCTGACCTCAACACTGCCAGTGTTGCGCTCTCCCAGCTGAGCTATAGCCCCAAATTTGGGTTCTGAGTTTATAAGTATTACGGAATAAAGTCGAGACTTATTAAGCATTTAGCGGACGTACCCCACAATTTTACTATTTTATCAACCTATAAATTTAATTGCTTGATTTAAACGCTCAAGAGTTTTAGTTTTACCTAACAACTGCAAAGTTACATCAATAGATGGCGATCGCCCATGCCCCGTAACTGCTAAGCGCAATGGCTGGCCTACCTTTCCAAAACCAACCTCTAACTCTTCAACAGTTTGCTCTACTACTTTATGAATTTCTTCCGCTACCCAGTTATCCAGTGCAGCATACTTATTTTTTAGCGCCTCAAGCACATGAATTGCGCCACCCTTAAACTGTTTTTTTGCCTGCTTTGCATCGTATTCGGAAAAATCTTCATAGAAGTAACGAATTTCACTTACTAACTCTACAAGAGTGGAACACCTTTCCTGATACACAGCCATCACATCGGCCAGCGCTGGGCCTGTCGATACATCCAACTCTGCTTTTTCTAGATAAAACGTAAGTTCCCCTGCTAGCTGCTCAGGCGTCATCTGCTTCATGTAGTGCTGATTCAACCACTGCAGCTTTTCAACGCTTAGGCTTGATGATGATTTATTAATCGCATCTATATCGAACTTTTCAATCATTTCTTCCAGGCTAAAGACTTCCTGATCACCATGGCTCCAACCCAGCCTAACCAGATAATTAATCACCGCCTCTTTCAAGTACCCATCATCCCGATACTGCATTACGCTCACCGCATCTCGACGTTTGGAAAGTTTTTTGCCATCGGTGCCGTTAATCATTGGCACGTGTGCATATTCTGGAATATGCGCGCCCAGTGCTGTAAGGATATTAATCTGTCGCGGTGTATTATTTAGGTGATCATCACCACGAACAACGTGACTAATCTGCATATCCCAGTCATCAACTACCACTGTCAAATTATACGTTGGGTTGCCGTCTGAACGCTGAATGATCAGGTCATCTAGTTCTGCATTACTAATAATCACTTTTCCGCGTACGTGATCGGTAATTTCAACTGCACCATCCTGTGGATTTTTAAAGCGCACCACCGTGTCATCGGCTTCGGCTAGCTTTTTATGCCGACAGCAACCATCGTATTTTGGCTTTTGCTTGTTCGCCATTTGCTGTTCGCGCATTTCATCCAGGCGTTCTCTAGAACAGTTACAGAAATAAGCATCACCTTGATCTAGCAATTGCTGAATCACTTCTTTATAACGGTCGTAACGATCCGTTTGATAGATCGGCCCTTCATCATGACTCAAGCCGAGCCAATTCATACCTTCTAAAATGGCATCTACGGCTTCCTGACTAGAACGCTCACGGTCTGTGTCTTCAATACGTAATACAAATTCACCTCCCATTTTTTTTGCATACAACCAGGAAAACAATGCGGTACGCGCACCACCAATATGTAGGTAACCTGTCGGGCTGGGTGCAAAACGAGTGCGAACTTTCATATATAATTGCCTTAGATTTAATCACTACCCATACTATATTG
>Ga0316208_1002559_pt1 | contig 14623 bp, 7 predicted proteins | sample 3monopyrite_MG_FD_204944 | JGI IMG/M metagenome (GOLD analysis project Ga0316208, IMG submission 204944) | Microbial mat bacterial communities from mineral coupon in-situ incubated in ocean water Damariscotta River, Maine, United States -... | ecosystem: Environmental > Aquatic > Marine > Coastal... | reverse complement strand
GCTCACCAATGCTACAAGTTACTGCTCCATACAATTCTTCCTCCGTCAGAATTACTCGAAGTGACCCAGCCGGTCAGTTCGAGTGATTGGAGGCACGACAATCGTATCGAGAACAGTTTGAAACCGAACAAAAAGTTACTTCTCGATACAATTCTTCCTCCATCAGAATTACTCGAAGTGACCCAGCCAGTCAGTTCGAGTGATTGGAGGCACGACAATCGTATCGAGAACAGTTTGAAACCGACCAAAAAGCTTCTTCTCCATACAATTCTTCCTCCATCAGAATTACTCGAAGTGACCCAGCCAGTCAGTTCGAGTGATTAGAGGCACGACAATCGTATCGAGAACAGTTTGAAACCGACCAAAAAGTTACTTCTCCATACAATTCTTCCTCCATCAGAATTACTCGAAGTGACCCAGCCAGTCAGTTCGAGTGATTGGAGGCACGACAATCGTATCGAGAACAGTTTGAAACCGGCCAAAAAGTTACTTCTCGATACAGAATTTCCCTGAAATTTCACTCGAACTGACGCTTTTCGACCTGCAAATCCTTAGGGCGAACTCAGGTAAATAAGTAAACCTGAACCCTTTTTGTAGCTATGTCATAGCCCTATACGTTTTTCTTTCGGGTAAAAAACCCCCACCGATTTCGGCAGGGGCTAAAGATCATCCATTTAACCATTTCTAAAATTTGACGATCTTCTTGTAATGAGGTTTACCGTTAAGTACAATTGCTGTTACGTACACACCAGGGGTTAGTCTTGCCAAACTGACAATGGTGGGATTTAAACCAACGCTTACGTTGGTTTGCGTGAGCACCAAGCTGCCATTCATGTCGAAGACTTCCAGCAATGCAGAACTTGTACCCTGAGAGGATGCTTGAATGAATAAATCATCTTGGTAGTTATATATAGCTACCTCGACTTTTTCGACATCCTCAATCCCAACAGAACCCAATGTTTGGAAGTTCAAGTAAAACCTATCGGTGTATTCGCCAGCCTCCAGATATACTGGAATTTCCGACCCTTCTTGTAGCTGTACAGATACTTGATTCTGAACATCGACAAAGAATACGGGTTCGGACATGAACCCCTCCATCCTATCGGCAGAAAACGTGTAGGTGCCAGAAGTACTGACAAACACATTCAATGGTACCGACTTAGTTGCTTGAGGGGGTGGAAATGCCATAATACAATAGTCTTTTCCATCATTGGTAGCGGCAAGAGAAATATCTCCATTACCGCGAATCTTGGTGGCGTCATAAAGTCGGTCTTCTCCGTTTGTGGCATCTTCCAGTATCCCGATCAATAGCTGGTTGAATTTATTGTTTCCTTCAATGCTGAACCAGAGTCTTGAATCCTCTCCACTCAACCTAAAGAACTGAGTTGTGTTGGTTACGCGCATGCTGTTGCTAAAATTGAGCGTAGCTCCTGAAGTAATTGCCTTTACCTGAAATCCCTGCCCTGTGGAAATAATGCCATTGGGATCAGCAGATCCACCGCCAGTACCTAAGGAACCGAAAACATTCCAAACCGCATAATCTGAGGAACTATATCCAGAGCCTCCAGAAAGGTCATCGGCCCAGAAATAAAGAGCACCGCTTATGTCTGGATTTCCGACCACCAAGGATGCACAACTAACACCCGATGGATAGGGGTTGCCAACAAGGTTGAACGGAGTGTTAGGTGCCGTATTACCTGGAACATCCGGTGTATAAAACAACGGGAAATCAACATTTCCGTTGTTTACGTTACCTGCGAAAGTGGCCAATCCTCCACCTCGGCCAGCGTATCCTCTACCGGGGGTCATTAGGCCACTGTACGAAACCCAACCCGGATCTGCGGGCTGATCGTCTGTAAACGTCTGCGTGCCTTGAGCCGATTCGTACAGGTACGTTTGCGCCCCCGGTACTCCAGAATAACTCTGCATTGGCGAGCTCCAATAATTGTAAACTGCATTGTTGCTGCTCCCTTGTCGCCTAACAAAATAAGTTCCAGTTCCGGTACCGTCATTGCCCGTGCTACCTCGCATCAGGCTGGCGGCATTGTTGAAAGTTATATTGCCATCATTGACCAAAGTACCTTCTACATGCAGAAGAGCTTCTTCATCCACGATCAAGGTTCCTGATCCATCCGTGGTCACATCCTCAAAAATGTACACCTGTTCTCCGGGAGTAACCTGCACATTTCCAATGATCTTTACCTGCGCAACACATACTGCTGTTAAGAACAACATGGCTCCTGTTACTGTTAGTGATCGTTTCATCTTTTGGGTGTTTTTAGATAGATGAATTACCATTACCAGCAGGCTTGCCAAGTGGTGCCATCGTACACCATCAACTTGGTGGTAGCACTACTGAAATACATGTCTCCTGCACTTGGATTAGCCGGTGCTGTGGCACTGGGCTCCAGTCTCATGGCCTGTGTTACATGCAGTGTTCTGGCCGGTGTTGATGTTCCAATACCCGTATTACCGTTCTTGAGGACGACCATCGCGTCTGAAAGTGCAGTAGGATCAGTACCATTACCGATAACAAAAAGCCTATCGTTAGAATTCCAATTTATTGGGCTACCCGGAGTGTAAGCAGTATTATATTGCCCCATCACCGTCTCGTATGCGGATCTTGCAACAGTTCGGTTACCAGTTGCAAAAGAGGCCGTTCCGAGAGCTTGGTTAAAATTTCCGAGAGCTGCTGATAATATTCCACTTGCGGTATTACCTCTGCCTGATGTAAAAGAAGCGAATCCACTAGCTGTGTTACTTCGTCCAGTAGCTACAGAATTGTTACCAGAGGCGGTATTACCGCTCCCAGATGTAAAAGAACCTTCTCCACTAGCTAGGCTGGATTCTCCAGTAGCTACAGCAAACGGACCAGAGGCGGTATTATCGACCCCAGATGCAAAAGAAGATTCTCCACTAGCTATGGTAATATGTCCAGTAGCTGCAGAATTGTCACCAGAGGCGGTATTACCGCTCCCAGATGCAAAAGAAGCTTCTCCACTAGCTGTGTTGTCATCTCCAGTAGCTGCAGCATAGTTACCAAAGGCGGTATTATCTAACCCAGATGCAAAAGAAGATTCTCCAATAGCTGTGTTATTGGCTCCAGTAGCTGTAGCATAGTTACCAGAGGCGGTATTATTGAGCCCGGATGCAAAAGAAGTGTATCCACTAGCTGTGTTATTTTGTCCAGTAGCTGCAGAATAGGTGCCAGAGGCGTCATTATCGTTCCCAGATTCAAAGGTGCCTACAACTTCGAGTGTTGCAGTTGGTGTTGCAGTGCCTATGCCTACGTTGGTACCATCGTTTACAAGGGTGCTTGAAGCCACCCAACCTGCCCCATCGTGCCGAAGAGTTTGTTTAGTACTACCTGCCACTAATGGCCCGGTTGGCCCCTGCGGTCCTGCTGGGCCTGTCGGGCCAGAGATAGTAGGCAGTGCTTGCCATGCGGCCGCTCCGCTTCCGTTAGTAGTAAGAACCTGCCCGCTGGAACCATCAGCCAATGGCATATCATAAGCATCGTTAATATTCATCTTACCACTCTTGTAAATGGTAAGCGCATTAGATTTTGTTCCTACTGAAGCACCATTTCCTACCACAAAGATTCTATCGTTAGCATCCCAAGCCGAAATGCTATTAGGCGTGTAGTCTGTATTGTACCTGCCAACAACAACTTCATGAGCAGATGGGGAAATCAGGTTTGAACCCAAAGCTGCGGAGAAGTCTCCGCCTGCCGCGTTGCCAGCTCCTAATGCCACAGACGTGTGTCCGGAGGAGGTAGAGCCCCAACCGATAGCAGTAGAGTTGAATCCGCTAGCATTGGCATTATCTCCAAAGGCGGTGGATCCGTAAACACTTGCCGTAACTGAAATTCCAGATGCTCTGGAATAATCGCCACTTGCAGTAGAACCCGTACCGCCCGCGAAGGATGCGATTCCACTGGCAGTATTGGAATTTCCAATGGCAACCGAATTGGCTCCAGAGGCCGTATTGGAAGATCCCGACTCAAAGGTGCCTGCAACTTCGAGTTTAGCACTCGGAGAGTTCGTTCCCACACCTACATTTCCAGAAACACCTGAATACTGATTAATTCCTGAAGCAGTCCAATCAGCATCCGCGCCACCAGCAGCGTCAAGGTTTACCCATATTGAGCCATTGTATCCTTGAAAATTGTTTCCGTCCCACCTAATGGTTCCTGGATTGGTTGTTGAAGTGGTGCCAATTTTAATTGCTCCGGTTACATCGAGTTTTTCTTGAGGTGTGCTGGTTCCAATACCCACACCGGTCTGAGCCAAAGTATCGGTTATCCCGATGAAGCTCAAGATAGATAACATGACTGCTACCCGTTTCTTAATACACGAAGATCTGATTATTGTTTTCATAACGAATTAGATTTTGGTTAAATGAATCTGAGGCAAAGTTCTGCCGGTGGCCAATCGTCAGTTGGTTGCCGATTTCCTATTGTTTTATCAGCTTCTGTGTTGTAAGGCCGTCACCCATCCTGATCTCTACCATTAATCCATGTTTTTCTTCCTCATCCTTTTAATACCATAGGCCGCTCCGGCCGCAAGCAGCACGGTGGTCATTCCATCAAGTGGTGCGGCAGCGTTGGAGCCGCCACTGGGTGGTGGTGTTTGCGCCATAAGCCCCCCGGGGGGCCAAAGCATGATGAAAACCACAACGATACCGGCAAGGGGAATGCGTTTAGCGGTTCTTTTAAGAATGGTGTGGATGTGTTTCGTTCTGTTTCTCATTCTCTTAGTCTTTAAGGATTTTTACCTGTCGCGTTTCCGTAGCAGTAGTAATGCGAACCACGTAAACACCCGTGCTCAGTTGGTTAAGGGCAATGTTGTTGTTGCCTTCTGAAAGCGTTTGTACACGGCTCATTACCAAGCGGCCGCTCATGTCCAGTAATTCGATGGTAGCATTGGTGGCTGATGCAGCGTTAAGTACATGCAGCACATCGTTGGCAGCATACACCGAAAGCTTTGAACGGGCTTCTTCATCTTCTATTCCCGTCAAGGATGTTCTTACAAAATTGAGGTAGAACCGATTGTTGTATTCGCCAGCGGCAAGCGATACGGGGATAGCAACACCTTCTTCCAGCAATACGCTGGTGCCGTTGAGCACGTCATTAAAATAAACGTCATAGCCTTCTAGGTTTTCCATGGTTGCAGCTTTGAAATTGTACAGGCCTGCTTCGTCCATTTTTATGGATAGCGCAATGGTTTGCTCTATGGCTGGCGGGTTAACAGCCATAATGGCGTAGCCTGTACCATTGCTCTCGGCAGACATGGCTATGCTGTTCGGGCTGTTGAGCTTGACGGCATCGTACAGCTCATCTTCATCTTGCGTAGCATCTTGCATGAGTGCTACAAGAATCTGGTCGAAGTTCTCGTTGCCCTCTACGCTGAACCACAGGCGGCTGTTCTCTCCATCGGTCTTTAAGAACTGGTTGTTGTTGCCTGCCACACGCATGGCATTGGTAAAGCTGATGTCGTAGGGTGCAGTAGCTCCATCTTTTACGCGTACCAGAAAACCTTGGCACGAAGCAATGTTGCCATTAGGCATACCCTGCGAACCGGGAGAAGTTCCCAAACCTCCTGAACCATTCCAATAGGCATAGTCGGTGCGGTTATAATCAGAACCACCGCTCAGGTCATCAATCCAGAAATAGATGGTACCGAATATATCGTCATTAGCAGCAATAAAGCTGTTGGCAGTAATTGCACTTGGGTACGGATTTCCTACAAGGTTGAAGGGCGTGCCCGGAGTGGTTTGCGTAAAGGTGTTGTCAAAGGGCGTGTAAGAAAGGCTGTGGTTCACATTGCCGTTGTTGGGCGTTCCGGTAAAGGTGGCCAGCCCACCGCCCTGACCGGCATATCCTTTGCCGGGGGTCATGGTGCCGTTGTAACTGCTCCAGCCCGGATCGGAAGGGATGTCATCGTTGTCGGCCTGTGTACTTGCGCTGGAATCATAGGTGTAAGAAGTGCCCGGAACTCCGCTCTGAGCGGTTATGGGAGAAGACCAATAGTTAATTCCGGTGGTACCACCCTGCCGCTGCACGCTAAACGTGCCTGCGCCTGTAATACTGCTGCTGCCGCCCTGCAAAAAGCTGCCACTGCTCTGTATGGTAACGGCACCTGCATTGCTCAGTGTACCGTTCAATGTAAGAGTACCGCCTGACGCTACACCCAAGGTTGCTCCTAATTGTAATTCGACATCATTGATGGTAGCCGAATTTGAAATAACAGGATCGTTGGTAACGTTGGGTATCACAACATTATCGCTGGCCAATGGCACAGAACCTGTACTCCAATTACTGCCTTCGTTCCAAGCGGTACTGGTGCTACCATCCCAGGTATTTTCGAGGATCAGGGTCAGGTTAAGCGTTACCACGCTATCGCAACCATTGGCTGCTCCTGCTGCAAAGGTATGTGTGGGAGTGCTGGTGCTGGCAGAATAGGTATTGCCATCCACCCAAGTAATGGGAATGCCAGATGAGATTACATCTGTACCGGTAATGTTACACGGAGCGGAGCCATACTCGAAAGCACCAATATCGGGCATGCCGGTTAACACCCTTGGGTAGCCCCGTTGGTCTAATAGGGGGAAAGTACCGGTGCCTGCAGCATCAATGGCGGGGCTACTTACGTTTTGAAGCGCAATGGTTCTTGTAAGACCACCGTTGGCCTGTGGCACACCAGCCACCAATAATGGATCAGCCGAAGAATACCAGGTGGGGCAAGCAGGGCCGGAGTACACAGTACAATTACCCACTATGTTCTTAGTGTTCGTAATGGTTATTGGGGAGTTGTTTTCAGCAATAAAAATATCAGTGACATTGCCGTGTATAATGTTGTTTTCGATAATCCAGGCTCCACCCTGCATGAATAAGCCTCGATCACCATTAGTAATCGTATTATTTCTTACGGTAAGGTTGCCAGTAGAGAAAAAGATGCCACTAGCCCCACAATCATAGAATGTATTATTCTCAATTATTCCCTGCTGCGGAGTCGTGCTACCTTGATTAACTCCGACACCCACACTTTCAAAGGAGTTGTTCTTGATATTAAATGTGCTATTGGATTCAACAGTAATTGCTGCATTACCCCCTGTATGAAAGTACGAGTGGTTGACGTTCAGTGTTCCAACTGCCGCTTGTTTAATCATGGCTGCATTTTGGCTCCCACCGTCAAATTCGCATTGGTCAATTTCGAGGGTAGCACCGGTAGCAGAATTTCTTATCGTTCCGTTAGATACAGCGGTATGGGTTATTTTACAGGCCTCTATCTTAAAAAACGTACCTGCGGTATAATCTATGGCCTGATACCACCCGCCCGTAGGAGAAAAGGAAACAATGGTGTTGGTGGTGCCATTACCTATTATTACCAGGTTGCCGGTAACATTTATTACAGCAGAGGTAAGCGCAATGGTAGTGGTGTTTGTAGTAGCACTAAATACAACGGTGTCTTGTCCGTTATTGCCATTGGCATTTGCAATGGCCTGCCGCAACGAGCCTGCTCCGGCATCGTTGTTATTGGTAACGGTGTAAGTGATTGCCTGGGCGCCAACTGCTACTACTGTCAATGCTAAAATGGGTAATAGTTTTTTCATCAGTGTTGTTTTGGTTAAACTCAACTACAAAAGTTGGGTGTATTGATGAGAAAGAGGTTGCAGTAGCCGTATTTATGGTTGCAGCAGCCGTAAAATGTACGAGATACAGGGTGTTCGGAAAAGTATTTCGCTTTTTGAATTAAGGTTCTACTGTTATTTTAATGGAAGTGGGATTTCTTGTCGTATTGGATTACTGCTATGAGGCTGATACGAATTGCGAATAAAAAACGAATCCCGAAATAATCGGGATTCGTCCGCCTCATGCGGATCAGCAGTACAAGCATTTTTTTCAAACGCCACGGCCATCAATGAGTTCCACTAAATTCGTGGTAGTACCTGAATTAATAACCTGAGTTCGGTTATTAATTTACTCCTACCAGCCACAAAATCAAGGGTTTACGTCATTGCGAAAAATTTCATTTTCGAAATTTTGTGGCAATCTCACTAACTCAAAGAACAGACTGCCGCGAAAACTCTACTTCGACTGGGCTCAGTACAGGCTGCTTTGCTCCGTATTCTCGCAGTGACGAGCACGATTATTAATCGAACTCAGGTTAATACTAAGGCGTGTCACCCTGAACTTGCCTTGCCTTGCCTGCCGGCAGGTTTCAGGGTCTAATAGTAATACCGATTGTACATTCATTATGTCCAACTCCCGTTAACTCACGTATTGGGATGGACTTTTTCCGAACCGTTGTTTGAAACTTCGGCTAAAGGCTTTGGGGTCTTTAAAACCCACATTATAAGCGGCTTGTTTTACGTTTTGCACTTTCTTGTTCTCAAGGAGTTGGCGTGCTTTGTTCAATCGGTATTCTCGGATGTAGGCAGACGATGAAAGGCCGGTCAATGCCTTTATTCTTTTGAGCAAGGCAGACTCGCTCATTCCCATATCCCGTGTCAATTGCCCAACCGTAAACTGTTCAGCCAGATTGGCATTGACCAAACCCTCCAGTTTTTCCAACCAACGTTGATTTTCATCAGGCACGGCATCAAGGGCCGTATCCTTATCCTGCCGTCTGCCTTCGGCATGTTTTAGCAAGTTGCTGATCCTGGCCTGCAATTCTTCCTCCTCAAAAGGTTTGAACAAATAATCGTCCACCCCAATGCGTAGGGCTTTCAATCGGTCTTCCAAGGCCGCTCGGGCAGTTAGCATAATTACAGGAATGTTCCAGTATGTTCCGTGCTTTTTCAAGGCTTCCAATAATTGATAACCGTCCATTTCGGGCATCATAATGTCAGAAAGAATAAGGTCGGGTAGGCGGTCTGCCAACCTTTGGAGCGCAGCAAGTGCCTGCTTTCCGTTGCTGGCGGTATGTATGTTGTAATGTTGCGAAAGGATGGAGCTTAAATAAGACCGAAGACTGTGGTTGTCTTCCACCACCAATATTGTTTTCCTGTCTTTGGAGATTGCCGTATCCTCGACTTCTTCCGTGTAGGAGACCGCTTCTTGGGTTTCGATTGGTTCTGCGGGTGCGGCCGAAACTCCGATCACTTCCTTTCGGGGTATTTCCAATGTGAAAGAGCTCCCTTTTTCGACTACGGAGGTTACCGTGAGTTTTCCACCCAGCAACCGCGCAAACTCCTTGCTTAAGGCAAGTCCGATCCCTGTTCCGCCCTCAGTAGGTGCATCTGTTTGCTGCGATTGGTAAAAGCGGTCGAATATTTTCGGAAGGTCATTTTGATGAATTCCTCTTCCCGTGTCCCGAACTATGAATGACACGCAGTTTCCGAGATCGTTGATCTGTATGTGAACCTTACTTTTTGATGGAGAGTATTTAATGGCATTGGAAATAAGGTTATTCAGGATGGTTTCTAACTTGTTTTTGTCGCACAACAGTTGAAGCCCCTTATCGGCATTGTACTCAAATACATATTTTATTTGCGAGTGGCCTGCCAACGACTCAAAGTTGGAAGCAACCAACCTTGAGAATGCAAAGAGTTGGAGGGGCTCCTCATGCACCATCATTTTTCCACTTTCCATTTTGGATAGGTCGAGAAGCGAATTGACCAGCTTCAGCAATTCCTTGCTATTCTTTTGGGCGGTAAGCAGGTGTTTTTTATCCTGTTTAGCCAGCTTACCCGATTTTAGTACAGAACCAACAGGGCCAAGTACCAGCGCTATCGGTGTTCTGAGTTCGTGCGTTACATTGGCAAAGAACCTCGATTTGGCCTGGTCAAGTTTTGTCAATTCCTCTGTTTGTTTTTCGATGATTCTTTTGTCTTCGAGTATCTGTTGCGTGGCGCTTGAAATTTCCGTTTCCAACTGTTGTTGTCTCTTTTTGAGCACGTAGGTCCGCCACCTGAATAACAAGACAATACCAAGAACCACTGCAGCCGCGAGCAAGGTTAAAAACCAAGTGCGTAAATAAAATGGGGGCAATACCACAACCTCTATTTGGCGTGGGCTGCTCCAAATACCATCAGACGATAATCCCTTTATCTCTAAGTGGTAGGTTCCGAAAGAAAGCCCTGTGATACGAACGATGTTCTCTTTCTGCGAATTCCATGGCCCGTTCAACTCCTTAATGCGCCATTGGTAAAAGGTATTGTCAGAAATGGCGGCCTCAGAGATGGCAAATTGCAATTCAAAGTAATTATCGCCCGGTTTCAATAGCACCCGGTCGGAACTGCGCACGTCTCCCGTTCTGTTCACTACCTCTCCTATAGAAGCATCGTATTGTTTGAAATTGGTGATGAACAGATTGGGCGGAGTTTCATTCTCAACAATAAAATCATCCGGATGGAAACGCACAAAGCCGTTAATACCGCCCATATAAATGGTTCCGTCCTTTTTCTGATACCCTGAAATACGATTGAATTCGTTACAGGCGAGACCATCTTCTTCAAAAAACACCCGAACGTGCTGAGTAGCTTTGTGAAATCGGATGAGGCCGTTATCGCTGCTTATCCAGAGGTATCCGTGGTCATCTTCAAAAATGGTGTAGAGCACATCTGTTGGAAGACCATCCAAAACCGTGTAGCTGACGGATTGACCATTATCGGGATTCCAATGGATAAGCCCACTTGCAGAGGCGACCCAAAAGGAACCATCTTCATCCGGGTGGATGAAATAGCACGTTGAAACAGGAAGAAACTGTTGGCCTGCCTGCTTCTGATTGAATACCTGTGCGTTTTGTTCTGCCACGTTGTATTGATAAATACCATTTTCGGTTGCAAGTAGGAGATTGTTCTCATCGGATGGCAGTATCTGATAGACAAGGTTGTTCGGCTTTTCTGCGAAGGATAAAATGTTTACGCATTCGGTAGCATTTTTCATCAGCCACAACCCATTGTCCGACCCGATCCACAACCCTCGTTTGTCTTCATACAATGCCCAGACTGACCCTAGGTCAGGATTTGAATAAATGCGGTCAGCCAAGCCTTTATTCAACACAAACAATTCGTTGACACCTCCTGATAGAACACGGCCATTGCGCGACTTCAATAGTGGTCTGCCGTGGTAACCTTCGTCAATTACTCTTACCGGTTCAGCGTTGCCCTTCTTAAAAACGACATGGCCCTGGTAAGGAATATTTCCATAGATGATGCTGTCGAATGCTAGAATGCCACGGAACGCGCTGGTCGGGAAGATGTCATGCAGGGGTGCCTCATGCATGAACTTTTCAAACCTCGAACGCTGCACGTGAATTCTGGTTATACCCCACGCACCATAAAGCCAAACACCGCCTCTCGTATCTACCCAGAAATACCTGTAATCAGAAAGTCCTCTGGCTTCATTTTCTGTTTCTATCTGAACTTTGGGCGTGGTGTCAGCCAAAGAGGAGTAAACGCTCCATTTTACGCTGTCCAAAGCCAAAATGAGCTCATCGGTAAAGACAATGCCCTCCGAGTAGCTTTTGGAAACCCAATTGGGGAACCTGTGCTCAATCAGTGCGTCATCGGCAGCCTCTCCAATGGCGGCTTTTCCGTTAAATAGAAAAGGGATAACCACTTTCTCGCCATATTTCTGATGAAACGATTCGGCCTGCCCGGTCAGAGCAATTGTGTGCAGCAAGTTGCCATTAAGGTCCAACTCAAAGTACCGTACAGAATCTGTTGTGTGTACCGCCCACAGATGGTCTTTGCTATCCACCAATAGGGGAATATACCCTTTCCGCCAATCAGGAAGTTGAATTGTCTGTAAAAAACCGTTTTCATAAATGATAAGTTTTTTAAGCGGTGAGATCAGAAATAGCATTCTCCCATTCAGATCTTTCAACAACGAGAATTGATTAGGATGGCCCTCAAGGCCCTTTGCAATACTGAGCGCACAATTTTCTCCGAACCGATCTGTTTGACTTATCAATTCTTCTGTGAAAGTGTTCAGAAAATTGAATTGACACAATTCCTGATTCCATAACCAGACCCACCCATCAGGGTCAACCTGCATTTGGCCAATATTGGTCACCGCATCTCCATAATCCGCCTTTGTCCACGATTTGAACCCATGCCCGTCATACCGCTGTATTCCATTTGGAGTGCTTATCCAAATAAAGCCGTCCTGATCTTCGGCCATGGCCCTAACGTTACGGTGTAACAGGCCATTGGCTACGCTAAAGTGGTCTATCTTAACTGTATAGTTTTGGGCCAATGTCAGGTGACCCCAAATCAGTAACGCAATTACTGATACTAACCTTGAGTCGAAGACTTTGATTGTTGATGTAGCTTTTTAGAGATTACGAGAGGCCAATTTCGTCAATTTTGACGAATGCGCGATTATAAGCAGAAGAAGGGACAGGGCAAACGCATTAAGAAGTTCCCTGCATAAGGTGTAAAGCAAAAGATAACCAACTAATAACGAGTGACCCAGCCGGTCAGTTCGAGTGATTGGAGGCACGACAATCGTATCGAGAACTCAATAACTCGAACCCTCGCTGTAATACCAATTATACTTCAAAATACCCCATATAATTTGTTTCTTTTTCACCCCGATTTCTTTAAAAGCCGCCCCGATAGCTATCGGGGTGCCTGAATTTTTTAAATCATCGGAGCAAAAAATAATTCAAATTCTTTATAGCACATTTTGAAGTACAATTGGTATAATAATCTCATTGTAAAAACTTAATGCGTTTGCCCTGGAAGAAGGGATTCGTAATTAGTTGCGCTTAACTTACGTTTCGTATCAGCCTCATGGCAGTAATCCAGTACCACAAGAGGTCTCTATTCCGTTAAAATAACAGTAGAACAGGATATTCCGTCACTCCTTGGTCAACTCAGAATTGAATTCATCCATCTCATTCCATACCATTTTTGAATTGGTGAGAAACAGCTGATGCCCTTCATTTGGAAGTGTGATAAACTTTGAGCCCTTGAGTGAAGTAGCCAGTTGGCGCGCTGACTCAATGGGTGCTGAAGTGTCTTTCTCGCCATGAATAAACAGCGTCTTCTTTCCATTGACCGATGCGGCAATAGCGGACAGATTTGTACCAATTACGACCCTCTGAAGTGAGTTGGAATAGCTCTGCCAGGTATGCTTTTTCACATCCTCGAAAATATCTTTCGGCATATTTTCGGGCTTGAACACCGTTGAGGTGAAAAGAGGTTGGAACATGCACACCAGTTCGGAAAAGGGGCCAGCGGCCAATCGGTCGAATACCGAATGCTGCTCCATCAATTTACTGAACTCACCCTCGTTTCTGAACACGGGCAGCGAGATCAAGACCGCTCCTTCAAACCAATCAGGATGCTTTGCCACAAGCGCCATTGCAATAATGGCACCCATGGAATGCCCTACGACAATGATCTTCCCGTGGTTGAATTCCTGCTGGGCAACCAGTTTTTCGATGGCCTGCAATTGTACTTCCAGACTGTAGTCTGAATTGGGTTTGGGAGAGTCTCCGAAACCAAGAAGGTCGAGCGCAAGAATTTGATGAGTAGCACTGATCTCGTCCATATCCCGTTCCCAATAGGTCTTTGACCCCAAAAGCCCGTGAATCAGTAGCAATTTGGTGTCCTTGCTTTCGTCTCCCATCATTTCGTAGGCCAGCGGCATGGTATCAGGGTCGTAGGCCGGACGAACCATTACCATCAGGTACTGATAAGCTATCAGCCCGCTTGCGCTGACAATAAGCACTACCAGCAGCCAAAGAGCAACTCTTCCCATTGCGCGTAACGCGGACAGACCTGTCGTTTCTCGCTGCTGCATTTCAAACAGGGTATTTGCTCATCGTTGAGACCATCAACTGCGGTTCATTCTTCTACAGGATTAATGACCCGTCTCTTTTTCCATTTGCGTATCTTGTTAGATAGATGTGTGAGCGGACCTCGGATTTTAATAGCAGCTTCGCCAGTACTGTACTCTTCGGCATATTTGTTAACAACTGGAAGCGCCATTGATGGATTGTTGTCGGGTATTTCCATGTTCATGAGTTCGCTCTTGAATGCTTCATAGTTTCCTTTTCCCATCACCGACACAACATCAATCCAAATTACGTCCATTTTCATCGGAATCGATATGACTTTGTCTTCAAATGGCTCGCCCTCTTTGAAATAAAACAGTTCATCCTTATGTTGTACGGTAGAGAAAACGAGCGTGTCTTTTCGCCCTATTTGAATGGAGAACGCCCCTATTCCGTCAGTAATGGTTCCAGTCCTCCGGCTTATGTTGTAAACAGCCACATCGGGCAATGTTCCCATGAGGCTGTCTTCGCAGAATACAATTCCTCTGATAGTAACCTTTTCGTTGTCCTGTGCTTTGGCACCCGCAACTGCAAAAAGCGTAATAATTACTGGTAATGCTATTTTCAATTTCCAATTCATTTTCATCTTTTTGTTATTTATTGAACGTGGTTATTCCTAGTGTATCATTCGTCTTTTTGACAGAAGCGGCAGCATCTTTTTCAATACCCGTCAATGCTCGGATGGCATCAATGGTTTCGGGTATTACAATAGCCTGATTGTCCACCACATACGCATAAAAAAGTTCATCGCCCACCACTTGCAGCATATCTTGCCAAAGAGCCACTTCGTACATATCGCCATAAGGTCTGCCCTTTGCAAGCATCCATTC
>Ga0316208_1002557_pt1 | contig 14632 bp, 14 predicted proteins | sample 3monopyrite_MG_FD_204944 | JGI IMG/M metagenome (GOLD analysis project Ga0316208, IMG submission 204944) | Microbial mat bacterial communities from mineral coupon in-situ incubated in ocean water Damariscotta River, Maine, United States -... | ecosystem: Environmental > Aquatic > Marine >... | reverse complement strand
CCTTCTTTCGCTGAGTTTTGCTGTACTCATGGAAAGAAAAAGGAATAAAGCTAACTGCTTGGCATGTGGTTTTAAGGGGTTATAGCGACACCAGACCAACTATATGACGTAGAAAGTAGCCTGTTAATGGATAAGTATAAAGCCCCCTGAACAGTCAGGTTTGCAATTAACAGTCTGGTTTATAGATTGTCATGCCTTGATTAGCGAGTTCATCAGCGCGTTCATTGCCGGGATCACCCGCGTGGCCTTTTACCCACTTCCATTCAATATCATGTTTTGTATTGGCTTCGTCTAAAGCGCGCCAAAGATCTTCATTCTTAACGGGTTTTTTGGCAGCAGTTTTCCAGCCTTTTGCCTTCCACCCGTCAATCCATTTGGTGATCCCATCTTTCACATATGTACTGTCTGTATGAAGGTGAATTTTGCAGGGGCGTTTCAGCGCATTTAAGGCTTCGATGGCAGCTGTTAATTCCATACGGTTATTAGTTGTATTAAATTCGCCGCCTGTTAACTCTTTTTCGTCTTTACCATAGATCATTAAGGCGCCCCAGCCGCCCGGCCCTGGGTTACCTGAACAAGCACCGTCAGTATAAATGGTAACAATTTTCTCTTTAGATAACATAACTGGCCGCATCCTTTACCTGTTGATGAAATCTCAGGCGTTTTACATAGTCCATTGGGTCTTTCGGGCGCACAACAGCACCCTCAACAGGGTTGAGCCAGTCATAAAGACGGGTGAGTAAAAAGCGCAAAGCTGCGCCACGGCACAGAACAGGAAGGGCATCCATTTCTGCCGGTGTCAGGTGGCGTGCAGTATCATACATTTCAACAAGGCGCTTTGCTTTGGCAGGCTGAAAGGTATGATTATTGTCAAAGCACCATGAATTGATACATACGGCAATGTCATAGGCATATATGTCCGTGCAGCCAAAATAAAAGTCAATAATCCCAGTTATTTTTGTGCCAGTAAAAAAAACATTATCCGGAAACATATCGGCATGAATAGTGCCGGTCGGCAGGCTTTTTGGCCAATTTTCTGATAGAAAGTTAAGTTCTTCTTCGATAAAGCTGGCCAAGCCAAGAGAGACAGTGTCAGCCCCATTTGTTGCTGCATATAGTTTTTTCCAGCCCTCAAGTGAAAGGCCATTTGGCCGTTCAGCAGAATAATCTGCAAGAGCTTTATGCATTTCAGCAAGTATTAATCCCAGAGCCGCACAATGACTTTCTGTCATATGATCAATACTTACACCGGATAAAAAACTAATGATGCATGCCGGTTTGCCTGCAAGGGTTTGTAGTGCATTACCCTCTATGTCTTGAATAGGAAGGGGGGCCGGTAAGCCTTTGCTTGCTAAATGTTCCATCATCCCCAGAAAATAGGGTAAATCTGCGGGGTTCGTCCTTTTTTCATAGAGGGTGAGAATATATTGCCCTTTGGTTGTTGCAAGAAGGTAATTAGAATTCTCAACACCTTCAGCAATGCCCTTGAAACTGGTCGCTTCGCCAATATCATAGTGACTAAGGAAATGACTGAGAGTGAGGTCATCCACCTGTGTATAAACAGCCATTAGGCGATATCCTTAAGCAGAGCAGGCACTTTAAAAACAACATTTTCCTCTGCTGTGGTAATAAGCTCAACGGTTGCTGTATAGCGTTCTTTGATGGCAGCTATAACTTCCTCAACGAGGATTTCAGGGGCACTTGCCCCGGCGGAAATGCCGACGGACTTCGCGCCTTCTAACCACGACCAGTCCAGTTCGGCGGCGCGGCGTACAAGGCGGGCAGGGCAGCCGGCTTTTTCACTGACCTCAACAAGGCGCTTACTATTGGATGAATTAGAAGCGCCAATAACAATAACTCTGTCTGCTTTTTCTGCGATGGCTTTCACAGCCGTTTGTCTGTTGGTTGTTGCGTAACAAATGTCTTCTTTTTTTGGGCTGGTTAATTCTGGAAACTTCTCTTCCAATCGGGCTACGATATCGGCAGTGTCATCCACGGAAAGTGTAGTTTGTGTAACATAGGACAGTTCCCCGAACTGGGAGCCATCGAGATTATCGACATCTTCTACTGTTTCTATGAGGGTCATTGATCCAGCAGTGACTTGGCCCATGGTGCCAATAACTTCAGGGTGTCCTTCATGACCGATCATCAAAATATGACGGCCTCTCTCTTTGTGACGCTCAACTTGTTTATGAACTTTGGAAACAAGAGGACAGGTCGCATCTAAATATATCATTTTTCTGCGTTCGGCTTCTGCCGGAACAGATTTTGGTACACCGTGAGCAGAAAAAACGACAGGCGCGTCAGCGGGCACTTCATTAAGTTCGTCAACAAAAATTGCACCTTTTGCCTCTAAACCCTCGACCACATATCTATTGTGTACAATTTCATGACGTACATAAACAGGGGCGCCAAATTTTATCAAAGCAAGCTCAACAATCTTGATTGCCCGATCAACCCCCGCACAAAACCCTCGAGGATTTGCAAGTAATATTTGTATATTTTGTTCATGAGCGTCGGGCAAAGTGGGCTCTCCTAATACTTAGAGTTCCATCTTAGCTACTCGGCAATGCACGGCGGGTCAAGCCAGATGCTTTCTATGCCATATTTTTGCCGTGCTTGCGGTCTAATTATTGCTCAAATGTAGGCAAAATTGGCACTCCTGAACGGTTGGATGAAAAGAAGTGTTAACTTGGCTTGCTCTTTGGGAGGCTTCTTTTTATGATCGCCGCCAGATTCAGCATAAAATTGCTGGCCGATGATTTGAAAGGGTTTCTATGTTTGTGCGTTCTGTGTTGCTGTCCACAATGTTGCTGTTTGTTGCGGCCTGCAATAAAAACCCCTTAGAAGTAACCGTGTCGCGGTGTTTTGGCGTGGCTGTAGTTGGGGACCTTGGTACCTTTGTTAAATTTCAGGGGGAAGGCCGCACAACGGAAGATGTTGCGTATACAGCGTCTATTATGGGCATTAAGAGTAGCTGTGAAGAATCAACGGATGTTAGGGCGCAAACCAGTTTCACTATTGGCGTTAATGCGGGCCCTGCCTTTATAGGTGAAAATGTAACGCTTGAATATTTTGTGGCGGTTGTAAAAGACAATAGCCAAATTATTTCCAAGAAAATGTATGATGTAACGCTTAGTTTTGATCAGGCAGGTTTTGCTGAGTCAAAAGAAATTATTAGCCAATATATTCCGACTATCGATCAAGCTCGGCGATATAATTATGAAGTTCTTGTCGGTTTCCAAATGGAAGCAGATGATGCTGTCTTCAATATGGTGCGCTAAATACTCCTAAATTTTAGGAGGAATAAAAACATATTGACCTTTACAAGGTGACATGAACTTTCTGGCCGAACCATAATGTAAAACTGACTTTGGGTTTAATAGCAACAGTTAGAGAGCTTATTGAACGTGACATTTAGATGGTTACTTTTCTTTTTAGGACCCCTGACATTGTGGTCTGCAACCCCTGTACTGGCAGAGGGCCTTTCCCTGGTTGCTCTGGAGCTTCCAGGTTTAACCAATATTAAAAAAGAGGGAGCCTACGGCAATCTTTATAATGCCCTACAAGCAGAAAAGATTATTACTGGCTGGGAAGTGGCGCCAATATTACGTGCGCATCAAGTGTTCCTAACAAAACAGGCAGCGTGTATTGCCCCATCATCTGAGTTTACCCTTGCGGAATATAACGTTGACCCAGAAAATATTGCGCCCATGATTCCCTTCAACAAAGTACAGGGGTATTTGTTCACTGCCCCTAAATACAGACTGAAGGCAGGGCAAAAACCAACACTCGGTATTGTTGGTTTAGGGCTTATATTTGGGGTAGAGCAAAGCGCCTATGAGCTTGTTAGAATTGCCACATATGACCAGCTCTTGTATTTGGTGGGGGAAAACCGGGTCTCAGCGGCTTATGTGAATTACCCTGATGTGAATCACTATCCTGAGGCGATGAAGGTGGCAGAAAGCTTTAAAGGGGAAATTGAGCTACGATGGGATGGGGTTGATAATATTTTGTGTTGGAAAAAACATGCTGCCCTTAGAAATAAAATTGCTGACGCAGTAATTGCATGGCGAGAGGATGGATCCCTTGCTAAAATGGTTGGAAAATATTACATCACGTCTGATAAATAAGGTGTAAATTTAATATAGATGCGTGGGCAGGGGAGAGTAAACTTGAAATGTCTCATTAAATTGAGCGTAGTTTTATTCTACCTTTGTGTGGGGCAGGTAGCTAAAGCTGAGGATCAGCCTAGTTTGGTTGTATTGCAGCTTCCAGGCCTCACGGACCAGAACGACCAAGGGGCATATGCAAATTTATACAATACCCTTCAGGAAAGAGGCCATATATCTTCATGGCAAGCTGCCCCTTCCAAGCGCGCACATCATATATTTATAGAGCAAGCAGCAGGCTGCATTGCGCCCGCATCTTTAGATCTACTAGACAAATATAAGTTGTCCCGAGATTTATTCGTAATTTCTGTACCTTTTAATAAGGCTGTAGGGTCTCTACTGCTGGCGGTATCCCCTCCAACACCCAAAGGCCTAAAGCCAATAATGGGCGTAGTTGGGTTTGGTGTTCAACACGGCATCGAACAAGGTAGTTATAGAGTTGAAGCAGTTGAGGATTATGACAAGCTTTTGAAGTTGATTAGCGAAGATCGCTTGGATGCAGCCTATATCGTTCATCCAGACGTTATGCATTACCCCGACGCAGCAGAAAAGCTTAAGGCGTATAAAGGTAAAGCGATACCCAAATGGTCTGGTGTGGACGCTATTGTCTGCTGGAAGAGATATGCAAATTCTGTATCAAACATCACCACTTATTTGCAGCAAGGGAAAATTGATGGCTCCTTATCTCGCATGCTTGGAAAATATTATATAGAATAAGCGTTTCATTATCGGACTTACCTAACATAAATTACTCTCGAATAAGGCGTTGGACTGGTTTATAGAAAACGAGAAAGTTGCTTTCAGTGATTCCGCAATTGACTCTGGTATGTTTCTCCCTATTATCCGCCCCACGATCAGGTCATACATGTGACATAACTTTCATGTGTGCCGTTCGAGCGGGAGAGATTGGCTTTATCGCCAGCGCCGAAGGAGCAACCGCCCCGGAAACTCTCAGGCAAAAGGACCGCACGAACAACTGACGCTCTGGAAAGTAGAAGCATGAAAATGCCTCTCACCGACGGGGTAAGCTATTGATGTTAAACATCAATAGTGAAATCTCTCAGGTTCCGTGACAGAGGGGGCGCTTCATCCGGTTATCCGGAAAATTGCGTGCGCGGAGAGTGTCTAATGACTGACGAAAATCTTCTGAAAACCCCCTTATATGATTTGCATACTAATGCTGGTGGTAAAATGGTGCCGTTCGCTGGGTATGCAATGCCAGTGCAATACCCGCTGGGTATTATGAAAGAGCATTTACATTGCCGCGAAAAAGCGGGGCTTTTTGACGTATCTCATATGGGGCAGTGTTATATTCGTTCGACAGACGGCTCTGACCCTGCAAAGGCCCTAGAAAAATTGATGCCCGGCGCGCTTGAAATATTGAAGCCGGGTAAAATGCGTCTAACGCTTCTTCTCAACGAAGAGGGTGGCATTGAAGATGATCTAATGATAACCCGCACATTTGAAGCGGATGGCACGCTTTATGTTGTTGTGAATGCGGCCTGTAAAGATAAAGATTATGGGATTTTAGAAGCAAAATTAGGGTCACAGATAGCCATCGAACGCCTAGATGGTCACGCGCTCCTTGCCCTACAAGGACCAAAAGCTGAGGCAGTTTTGGCAAGTTTAGCCCCCGAGATTGCAGACCTTATATTCATGGAATCAACGATGGTTACCCTAGAGGGTACTGTTTGTCGTGTCTCTCGTTGTGGGTACACTGGTGAGGATGGGTACGAAATTTCAATTCCTGAAGAAGAAGCACCAGCATTTGCTGAGCGGCTACTGCGTCACGCCGACGTTGAATGGATCGGGCTTGGGGCGCGGGACAGTTTGCGGCTGGAAGCAGGCTTGTGTCTTTCGGGGCATGATTTCAACAATAAGATAAGTCCTGTAGAGGCAAACTTGACATTTGTACTTGGTAAAGCGCGCCGTGAAGCTGGTGACTTTATTGGCAGTGAACGTATCCTGCGTGAACTTGCAAACGGCGCAGATAAAAAGCTTGTGGGTATTTTGCCAAGTGGACGTGCTCCGGCGCGCGAAGGCGTGGAGATTGCTGATAATGATGGTAATATCATTGGTGTTGTAACCTCTGGGGGGTTCGGCCCCACTTTGGGCGGGCCGGTTGCTATGGGGTATGTCCCGTCTGATTTTTCAGCGGATGGTACGCAAATTAACCTACTGGTTCGTGGTAAGTCATTACCGGCAAAAGTAGCAAAAACGCCGTTCGTTGAACAGCGGTATAAACGTAAGAAAATTTCTTAATTAAGTAATCGGAAGGACAGAGGGCCATGCTTAAATTTACTGAAGATCATGAATGGTTGAACATTGAAGGTGGTGTAGCCACTGTTGGCATCACGGATCATGCACAGAATGCACTCGGAGATATTGTTTTTGTGGAGTTGCCAGAGGTTAACGCATCTTTTGATAAGGGTGCTGATGCCGCAGTTGTTGAATCAGTGAAGGCCGCGAGTGAAGTCTATGCACCAATTTCAGGCATCATTACAGAAATTAATGATGTGCTTGAAGGGGAGCCAGGTAAAGTGAATAGCTCTCCGATGGATGATGGTTGGTTTTTCAAAATCACTGTGGGTGATGAAAGCGAATTAGCAGAGTTGATGGACGAAGTAGCATACAATGAGTTTGTTGCGGGTCTTGAGTAGAGTAAATTCTGAAGTTGTTTATGGTGCTCACATGAGTACTTCCATTTAAGGAGTAGGGTATGCGCTATTTGCCGCTTACCAACACCGACCGCGAAGCGATGCGGGAAAAGATTGGTGTTAGCCATATTGACGAATTGTTCAAGGATGTTCCATCCGAGAATTTGAATCCTGAGATAGACCTGCCTCGGCATAAGTCAGAAATGGAAGTTGAACGCCACCTGACACGCCTAGCAAGTAAAAATGTGGCAGCGGGCAGTGTGCCCTTTTTTGTGGGAGCCGGTGCCTATAAACACCATGTTCCCTCTACGGTTGATCATATCATTCAACGCGGCGAATTTTTGACAGCCTATACACCCTATCAACCAGAAATTGCGCAAGGAACACTGCAGTATATCTTTGAATTTCAAACACAAGTAGCACAGCTTACAGGCATGGATGTGGCGAATGCCAGCATGTATGATGGCTCTACAGCCACCGCAGAAGCCGTAATGATGGCGCGGCGGGTTACACGGAAAAAGCGAGCAATTCTTTCAGGTGGTTTGCACCCTCACTATCGTGCTGTTGTGGAAACAACAACACAGTATACCGATGATGAGGTGGTTCGACTTGCCGCCCAGCCTGCAAACCCTAATGCCGAGATGAAAGCAATTATCGACGCTGTTGATGACAGTACGAGTTGTGTTGTTGTGCAAAACCCAACGATTGCCGGCCACGTGCTGGACCTCCGCCCGCTAGCGGAAAAAGTACATGCTCATAAAGCTCTGTTAATTGTTGCTGTTACCGAAGTTGTTTCGCTTGGTCTTATTATGAGTCCAGGCGAAATGGGTGCTGATATTGTAGTGGGTGAAGGGCAATCAATAGGTAATGGCCTTAATTATGGCGGCCCATATCTTGGTCTATTTGCAACGAACCAGAAATATATTAGGCAAATGCCGGGACGCCTTTGTGGTCAAACGGTTGATGCAGACGGTGAGCGGGGTTTTGTGCTAACGCTTTCCACGCGGGAGCAACATATCCGCCGCGAAAAAGCGACGTCTAATATATGTACAAATTCTGGCTTATGTTCACTTGCATTTACTGTCCACATGACACTACTTGGTGAAAAAGGCTTGCGGCGCCTTGCAAAGGTTAATCACAAAATCACGCAGGACCTTAAGGCTGCTATGAGCAGCATTAAGAGCATTGAAGTTTTGAATGATAGCTTTTTCAATGAGCTGACAGTTCGCTTGCCCAAAAATGCCAATGGTGTGGTGGAAAAATTGGCGGGTATGGGTGTTCTTGCTGGGGTGCCATTTTCGCGCCTTGACCCAAAAGCAGGGCTTGATGATTTGCTCATTCTTGCAGCTACCGAGATGGTAACAACAGAAGATATTGATGCTCTAGTGAAGGCACTGCGGGAGGCAATAGAATGAGTATGAATAATCAAGGTCGCCCAACTACAACCACAGACAGTCATGCTGAGAGTTCAGTTGATTTTGAGAGTTTTTCTGGCCACCGCGGTTTGCGCCTTGCGGAGCCATTGATTTTTGAATTGGCAGGAACCGATACAACAGGCGTTGATATTGAAGACATTGCTGATTTTACCCCCGCCATTGGTGGGTTGGAGCGCACGAGTGAAATAGGGTGTTCAGGACTCTCCGAGCCTGATACGGTGCGCCACTATACACGCCTTAGCCGCCTTAATTATGGTATTGATATGGGAGTGTTTCCGCTGGGCTCGTGCACTATGAAACATAACCCGCGCCTTAATGAAAAAATGGCACGTATCCCAGGTTTTGGCGACATTCATCCTTTGCAACCACTGTCTACAGTTCAGGGTGCCCTTGAACTTATGAACGAGCTTTCACATTGGCTTATGACGTTGACTGGAATGCCTGCGGTGGCTTTGTCGCCAAAAGCAGGGGCACACGGTGAGCTTTGTGGTGTTATGGCTATTCGAGCCGCTCACGAAGCACGTGGTGATGCTCGAAAAATAATCCTGTGTCCAGAAAGTGCACATGGTACTAACCCTGCGACAGCTGCTTTTTGTGGGTATCAGGTAAAATCTATTCCGGCTCAGGCTAATGGCCGTGTGGATGTAGCGGCTCTCAAGGAATCGCTCAATGAAACTGTTGCGGCAGTTATGATTACAAACCCCAATACATGTGGTTTGTTTGAAACCGAAGTAAAAGCGATTGCGGATGCTGTTCATGCTGCGGGCGCTTTTTTTTACTGTGACGGTGCAAACTTTACGGCGATTATGGGGAAAGCACGCCCGGGTGACCTCGGTGTTGATGCGATGCACTTTAATTTGCACAAAACTTTCTCAACACCTCATGGAGGCGGTGGACCGGGTTCTGGCCCAGTAGTTTTCTCTGATGCTCTGAAAAAATTTGCGCCACTCCCCTATGTGAAAAACACAGAAGGCAGTGAGCTTTCTCTCCATGAGTGGCCTGCGGAAAATGACCCTTCTTTTGGCAGATTAACGGCATTTCAAGGTCAAATGGGTATGTATGTCCGTGCCCTTAGTTATATGTTGAGCCATGGGGGTGATGGCCTTAAGCAAGCCGCAGAAGATGCTGTTCTCAGCGCTAACTATCTTTATGCAAGTCTGAAAGATGTCATGAGTGCTTCTTTTGAAGGGCCTGTAATGCATGAGGCGCTTTTTGATGACCGGTTTTTAAAGAATACAGGGGTTACGACTCTTGATTTTGCGAAAGCTATGATTGACGAAGGCTACCACCCGATGACGATGTATTTTCCGCTTGTTGTTCATGGTGCCATGTTGGTTGAACCAACCGAATCTGAATCAAAATATAATCTTGATCAGTTTATTCGCTCTATGCGGGGTCTTGCGGAAACAGCCACTTCCGGTAAGACTGAGCGTTTTGACGGCGCTCCTTATTTCGCCCCGCGTAAGCGTTTGGATGAAACACTTGCGGCGCGTCAACCTATATTGCGCTTTACGAAACCTGAACAAGCCTGATAAAGTTTTTTTAAATATAGCCGTACAAGCAAAGAATTTGTTTATTTTTTGTTTGTATGGTGTTCTAAGTTAAGAAACTTGGTGGGGAGAGGCTGTGAGTAAGCGTATTTTAGTCGTAGATGATTCAGCGACTATGCGGGATATGTTAATACAATTTCTGCAGGCTGACGACTATATGGTGGCAACGGCCACGAGCGGTGCTCAAGCACTAGAGATTCTTAAAACTGAACGATACGACATTATCATTACAGATTTGGAAATGCCTGAGATCGACGGTTTCGCGCTTATTCGGGCGGTGTCTGAGTTTGACTGGGACCCGGGCATTGTCTTGATGACACAGCATAGCGAGAGGTCATTGCATGCTGCTAAAGAGCTAGCTTTAGCTTACAGCGTCAACTTGTTGGGCACACTTTCAAAACCAATCACTAAACACGACCTGTTAAGCGTACTGGAAGAGGTAGCTGATACACGCTCATCTTCTTATTCAGGCTCCGATACTGTTTTGGCCGAAAGCGAGTTTATGCGCGGCTTGATGACAGACGGACTGGCCCCAGTGTTTCAGCCGAAGGTTAATTTAAAAACAAATGAGATTGCTGGTGCGGAAGCTTTTGCGCGTTGGCGCGCGCCGGGCGGTGGGCTTCTTGGGGCATGGGCTGTTGTTCGTGTCGCACAAGAAAAAGGCTATATGGACGTTTTAACGTACCGTATGCTTGAACTTGCACTTGAGCAGCAGGGAAGTTGGCGGCGTGAAGGGCAGGAAATTAAGCTTTCAATTAATGTTGCAAGCGAAAACCTACGTAAGGAAGACTTTGCTGAGGTTGTTTCAGGGCTCGCTGACCAGTTTGAAGTTGACCCCAAATATGTTCGCCTTGAGTTAACAGAATCCGACTTTCAGGTAAGCCAGCGTATCCCACTTGAAGTGCTATCTCGTCTGCATCTTCGGGGATTTGGGCTTGCGTTAGATGACTTTGGAACCGGCTTTGCCTCTTTGATGCGGCTACAGTCTATTCCTTTTGACGAACTTATTATTGACCGAGAATTTTTGAGCCGTGCACTAGAAGATGAGACTGCCCGTATCATTTTAGAATCTGCAATTGATCTTGCGCATAAGCTGAAGCTTACATGTACGTGTGAAGGTGTAGAGGATGAAAAGCATTTGAAAATGGTCAAAGACCTAGGTGCTGATGTGGCGCAAGGCTATCATATTGCAAAACCTATGAGCCCAAAAGAGTTTTTGATTTGGATGGAAGACTATAAAGCCGGTGTGATAACTGTGCCGGGCCTAAACTAAGCTTTTATTTTCTAAAATAATTAACAGTACTTCAAACCGCCATGTGCTTTTACGGATAGCAGGATGATTTTTGGCCGTAAATTTTTTATAATCCTGTTTTAAATTATTTGTTCCCTTTTTGTTCTTATTGCTATATAGCTATTATATGACAGCAGAGAATAGATATATCCGTCCTGAAACACCTCCCTGGTCCGCTAAGGGCCGGGGGGCTGTTTCTAACGCATCAGGTCGATATGAAACCCTAAAACGAACACGTATTTCAGATGGCTGGTTGTCACAAGAGGAAGAACCTTCTTTTAAAACACAGGTAACGGATGAACCTGCACGCCATATCATCACCAAAAATACATCTCCAGATATTCCTTTTGATAGGTCTATAAATGCGTACAGAGGGTGTGAGCATGGCTGTGTTTATTGTTTTGCCAGGCCTTCTCATTCATATATGGGGCTGTCCCCAGGGCTTGATTTTGAAAGTAAATTATTTGCTAAACCAGAAGCCGCAAGACTGCTGGAAAAAGAAATCTCAAGAAAAGGCTATATCCCACAACCGATTGCAATGGGCACCAACACCGACCCGTATCAGCCAATAGAAAAAGAACGACGTATTACGCGCCAAATACTAAAAGTGTTGCTTGAATATGAACACCCTGCAACCTTGTTGACGAAGTCTCGGCTTATTATACGAGATTTAGATTTGCTTGTACTAATGGCAGAGAAGGGGCTTATCAAAGTTGGTCTTTCTGTCACGACACTCGACAGAAAGCTTGCACGGTTGATGGAACCCAGAGCCTCAACACCTCAGCGCCGCCTTGATGCTATAAAGTTGCTTTCAGAAGCGGGGGTACCAACAGGGGCAATGTTTGCGCCGGTTATTCCGGCGATAAATGACCATGAAATGGAGGCTGTTCTTACGGCTGTTGCCCATGCGGGGGCGAAAGACGCCGCTTTTATTTTATTGAGATTGCCGCTGGAGGTTGCTGACTTATTTGAAGAATGGCTTGAAACGCATTTTCCTGATCGAAAGAAACGTGTGCTGAACCGGCTTGCCGCTTTGAGGGGGGGAAAGCTCAATGACCCGCGATTTAAGCACCGCATGAAGGGAAGTGGCTTTGAAGCTGACTTGATGAAACAGCGGTTTTTAAATTTATGTAAAAGACTTAAGTTAAATACAAACCAGACACTGTTGGATGTGACACGGTTTAAAAAGCCTATTCTTAAAGGAGGACAGTATAATTTATTGGATGCGCTTGGGCCGCTGAATTAACCTACTAACAAAGGCGTTCTTGGGGTGCCCTGTTAGTAGGCTTGTATTAGGCAAGTTTTGTCAACATGTCTTTTGTATAAGGCATGAGATCATTCATGCTTTCGGCTTTCACTTTATTTGCCCAGTCAGGATTAGCTATGAGGGCACGGCCCACAGCCACAAGATCAAATTCATCATTGGCTAGTCTATCTGTCAAATTGTCGAGGCTTGCGGGTTGTGCTTCACTAAAGCCAGTTTCCCCCTCGGTAATAAAGTCTTGGTCCAGGCCAACACTGCCAACAGTAATGGTTGGTTTCCCTGTAATTTTTTTGACCCAGCCAGCAAGATTAAGGGAACTGCCTTCAAATTCAGGTTCCCAAAAGCGGCGCGTAGAGCAATGAAAAATATCAACACCGGCATTTACAAGGGGGGTTAGAAATTCTGCAAGCTCCTCAGGTGTATAGGCAAGTTTCGCAAGATAGTCTTGTTGCTTCCACTGTGACCACCTGAGGATAATGGGGAAATTCTCACCAACACGGTCTCTGATGGCTTTGACGATTTCAACCGTAAAGCGGGTGCGTTTCACAAGGGAGCCACCCCATTGGTCAGTACGCTCGTTTAGGTCTGCCCAGAAAAACTGGTCGAGCAAATACCCGTGGGCACCATGAATTTCTATGCCGTCAAAGCCGCTATCTTTAGCATCAGTAGCAGCTTGGGCAAAGGCGTCGATAACATCAGTAATATCTTCTTCTGTCATTTCATGGCAGCGTTTTTTGCCCTTTGCAATTAAACCCGATGGGCCGTAACCGGGCACCTCTGGGTCAGGCTCTGTACCAACACGGCGCAAAGAGCCTGCATGCCAAAGTTGCGGCATGATTTTGCCGCCTTCTGCATGCACGGCCTCAACAACTTTTTTCCAGCCCGCAAGAGCTTTTTTGCCCGCGATAAAGGGGACGTTAGCATAGCCATTTGCGGCTTTATGGCCAATGCATGTACCTTCGGTGATAATCAGACCAGCACCGCCAGCGGCCCGCTTTCGGTAATATTCAACATTAAGATCATTTGGCACATTTCCAGGTGAAAATGATCGTGTCATGGGGGCCATAACAATACGGTTTCTGAGGCTGATCTTGTTGGTTTCAAACGGGTTAAATAATAAACTTACACTCATGAATGCCTCATTTTTCTTTTAAAACTCTTTGTCACAGGTAGGTAGTGCAAGAAAGGCCAACTTCAAGTTAGAAGATTTTGACATCAAGATTACGTTAGCTGCTTGATGTAGAGGCAAAAGGGTATATTCTGCTATAAATTTAATCTGGAGGGAATGCAGTATGTTTCAGAAGCTAATGATGACACTAGGTGGTCTTGCTCTTTCGTGGTCTGTTTCAGCGGCAGACGTTACAAACGCCCATGATTTCACGCTCACGTCAATTGATTACACAGAAATGCCGATGAAACAGTTTGCTGGGAAAGCTGTTCTTTTGGTCAATACGGCCTCTTTTTGCGGGTTTACACCACAGTATGAAGGGCTGCAAAAACTTTGGACGGACTATAAGGAAAAGGGCCTTGTTATCATTGGTGTGCCGGCAAATGATTTTGGTGAGCAAGAACCGGATGACGAAGGAAAGATCAAGGAGTTCTGCGAGGTAAACTTTCAGGTGGATTTTCCAATGACAAAAAAAATGATTGTTGATGGCAAAGCGGGAACCGCTGCAATTTATGATTGGCTTGCGGTGGAACTTGGGGATGCATCACGGCCAAAATGGAATTTCCATAAGTATTTGATTTCACCTGAGGGTGAAGCTGTTGCTTTTTTTCCAAGTAAAGTGACACCAAATTCTGATGAATTGCTTACGGCTGTTAACGAGACACTACACCGCTGATCTATTTGAGTAAGTCAGTCGCAATTTCTTTAAAGGGCCGGCTATCATCAGATAGCAGGCTCTTTTCTATAGGTACTTTGGCAGAGATTAATTTTTTAGCTTGCATAAATTCGCCCATGCGACCGACACAGTCAGCAGCAATTAGCTTGCCATCTTTCAGGTAAAAGAAAGCAACAGAATGGCTATTTGGGTCCCCACGAGTAACAAGAGTATCGAAACCTGTAGATAAACCGGCAATCTGTAATTTGAGGCCATATTGATCTGACCAAAACCAGGGTAAAGTGTCATAGGGTGTGCTTTCGCCGAGCATATGCCCAACCGCAGTTTTTGCCTGATCAACAGCATTTTGCACAGATTCTAACCGGATATTACGCTTATAAAGCGGGTTATAGTGCCAAGTAACATCGCCGGTAGCATA
>Ga0316208_1002555_pt1 | contig 14634 bp, 20 predicted proteins | sample 3monopyrite_MG_FD_204944 | JGI IMG/M metagenome (GOLD analysis project Ga0316208, IMG submission 204944) | Microbial mat bacterial communities from mineral coupon in-situ incubated in ocean water Damariscotta River, Maine, United States -... | ecosystem: Environmental > Aquatic > Marine >... | reverse complement strand
TGAGCATCTCAAAATTAGGTTATTGGCTTGACATTTTAATTGATGAACAAGGTGGTATTAGTGCGGGAGTGTATAGCGTGCCACATCATACTTCTGGCATGTCTACATCCATTCTTAATCCAGCAACAGAAAAAGGCAATGAGTTAGGCGAAGTGTTAAACGGCTTGATGAAACGATTGTTAAAACAAATTAAGGAGCAAGAAAATGCATGATTATATTTATTTGGCAATTCTTATTATTTTAGTCACTGGGTTTGTTGTTTGGTTTGGCGGATGGATGCACAAGAGTAAAAATGAAGCATTAGATTTGCGTGCACATGATGAACATGAGGATTTCCTCGGACTATGAGCTTCCAGATTTATCATGACCCAACACTAGAAAAAGCTGCTGCAATGGAATTAAGAGCAAAGGGTTGCATGGTTTGTGAAAGATACAAATACCTAATTGATAGGCATCGGTGCTCTGTTGGCAAGCACCTTCCTGCATGCAAACGGGAAAAAAATGGGTTTATTTTAAAAAAATAGTGATTTTGGTTAATTATTAAACACATTTTTATTGTTTTGCCTCCGTTTATTAAGAGAGAGCGTTAGCTATATTCTTAAACAACGGAGATTTTATATGAGAAATAATAAAGAAAAGTTTAATCGAAAAATTAACACCAAAGAAGACAAGAGGCTTATTAAGTTTATGTCAAAATTAATTACAAAATATAGCGAAACAAGTGATTTAAGTGTTGAGTCCTCACAAAGAAATATGAAAATTCATAAGGCACGTAAAGAACACAAATGTAGTGTATGTGGTGGAAAAATTCCAGCAGGAGATCGTTATTGGCGCGAGCATGATGAAGACGAATATAACTCAGGCTTGGGTGGTGATAAAGAACATACAAACTGTGAACTTTACTAGGAGTTAAATGTGCTTGATGAACAACCAATAAGACCCGCGCCATCATATGCATTGATTTATCCAATGCTGTGTGAAATTGCAAAGCCATTAGGCTATGCCTTAGCACTCCATGGTTCAATGAATCGCGATATGGATTTGGTTGCAATACCATGGGTAGCTTGTGCAGAAGATCCTGAAATATTAGTTGAAGCTATTAGAGAGCGTATAGATGGTTATACGGGATGGGATACTGGAAAGGATAGAGATAAGCCTCATGGCCGAAAGGCATTCTTAATATGGTTTAAAGGTGTCGACCAGTATATGGGTGGTGGTGCATGTATTGATTTAAGTGTCATGCCAAAACATGAATTGTAATAGATGCGAGGACAGCGGTTATGTATTTGATACGTTATTCCCCTGCGATGAATGCAAGCTAGGTTCTCCTATCGAGCATAAGCACAACCAACAAGAATTGAAGCGGCTAGAAAAACGATGCAGATATTTACGTAAGGAAATAAAAGAATATGAGCAAAGACAAAAAAAGTAATTATTACGACGTGGGTGGCATAGAAACACTTGACGTTATTAAAGCAAAGTTAACACCGGAACAATACAATGGTTACTTGCTGGGTAATGCAATTAAATATCAACTCAGAATGATGCACAAGACACCTGATGCACCAGAACGTGATGCTGAAAAAGCTGCCAACTATTCTAAATGGCTAAGTGAAGAGATTAATTTAAAACATGGCTAACCAAAAATACATTGCCGTCTTAACAGAAGGGAAGTTAGAGCAAGAAATAATAGATGCTTTAATAGGGTGTGGTTACAAACTAAAGCGCGAATCCAATCATGGTGGTTGCATTACCAATCATTATGAAAAAGCAATAAATAAAAATAAGAAATATTCTAATTTTGGAAATGTGTGTGATGTTACTGGGAGTATGGGTTAATTGAGTAATCTTCAATCAGTTATAGATCAAATGTCAACTGCAGGTATTGTAGGATTATTAGCTCCTGACTTGATTATTGATGGAAAACTGCATCGATTTAAACCTGATGATTCTAAAAACAAGACAGCTTGGTATACATTATTTGATTTTGTTACTGACTCTGGTGAATCTATTGTAACGGGTGCATTTGGTGATTGGCGTTTTGGTGATAAACATACCGTTAAGTTAAATGGTTTAAAAATATCGAATGATGATAGAGAAAAGTTAAAACGCCAGGCTGCAGAGAAGAAAAGACAGTCTGAAATTGCCCGAAAGGAAAGGGCGCGGCGAGCTGCGCTACGCGCACAAGCATTCTGGCCACGATTAAGTGATAAAGGTGATTCGCCTTATTTAAAGCGAAAGAAAGTAAACCCTTATGGTGTTCGATTCTCTGAACGAAAGGCCATGGTTATTCCAATGCGTGATATGCCTGGTACCATATATGGATTGCAGGTAATACATGCTGAGCCACGTCCCACTAAAGATGGCAGTAAAATTGAGAAAGATTTTTTCCCGTATGGCGCAAGTCCAAAAGGGCATTTTCATTTAGTTGGTAATGAGCCTAACCCTGAAGCACGTGTTGTTATCTGTGAAGGATATGCAACAGGTGCATCAATACATGAAGCGACTGGGTATACCGTATATGTAGCATTTAACGTAGGTAACTTAATGTTGATCGCTCAGAATGTCAGGGAAACATATCCAGATATTGAAATAATTATTGCAGCCGATGATGATTATTTAACTTTTAAACCAGTAAGAAATCCCGGCGTTACTGAGGCTAAAAAAGTCATTCGAAAGATTAAAGGCTTGTTAGCTGTACCAAGATTTAGTAATAGAACGGGGGAAAAATGGACTGATTTTAATGATTTACATATTCAAGAAGGTTTGAATGTTGTGCGTCAGCAAATAGTCGGGCTCTTTGATTCTGAAGAGAAAATTCCATTTGATGATACTGGTTGGAAAGGTCGTTTAAGTAGAACAGATAACGGTAATATTCGTGCTGATATTAATAATGTTAAATTAGTTTTAATGAATGATGAGCGCTGGAAGGGTGTACTTCAATATAATGAATTTGATTATGATATTCATAAATTAAAACTTCCGCCTTTTGAAGATAATCCGAAACTTGGTGACTGGGATGAAGTGGACACTGAACGTTTACGATGTTGGTTAGCTGCATATTATGGTTTTACACCCTCTGAGAAAGATACTATTGCAGCTATTCGTGTTGCTGCTGAGAACTCTGCAATTCATCCCATTAAAGATTACCTTGAAGGTTTAGAGTGGGATGACGTATGTCGGCTCGATGCTTGGATGGTTGATTTCCTGGGTGCTGATGATTCTGAATATACGCTTAAGGTAAGTAGTAAGTTTTTAATTGGTGCAGTGGCACGTGTGTACGCAGTTAAAAACAAAGGCGTTAAGATGGATAATGTTCTTATTCTTGAGGGCTTACAGGGTGAAGGTAAGTCCACCACCATTGAAGCAATATGTGGTCCCGGATGGTTTAGTGAAACACCGTTTGAATTAGGTAGTAAGGAAGGCTTTCAACAACTGCGTGGTGTTTGGTTCCAAGAACTACCAGAATTAGATTCCTTCAATAAAGCAGAGAGCACAAGAGCGAAAGCTTTTTTCTCAGCTAAAGAAGATTATTATCGACCATCATATGGCCGTAAGGCTTCCAAGTTTCCGCGACAGTGTGTTTTTGTTGGCTCGACCAATCAAGATCAATACCTTAAAGATGTCACTGGTAACAGACGTTACTGGCCTGTTAAGTGTCACACGCTAAATATACCTGGTTTGCGTAAGGTAAGAGATCAATTATGGGCTGAAGCTTATCATCGATATAAAAACAAAGAAGCATGGTGGGCTTTGAATTCAGAAAAGCATTTATTTGAGGAACAGCAAGATGCTCGTTTTTCTGAAGATGTATGGGAATCTAAAATTCGTAATTACCTGTACGATGCGGAGCAGAAACACGAAAATTATTTTACGATGCATATGTTAATGGAAAAAGGACTTAGCTTTACCGATCAACAAATGAAGCCACCAGAACAAACGCGCGTTGGTTTTATAATGTCAAGGATAGGATGGCGAAAACTTCGTAAGCGACTTAAAAGCAACCATAACAAGCCAACGTGGGTGTATGAAAGACCTAAAGATGAGTGGATAACAGAGAAAAAACCAGAAGAAGATGATCTACCGTTGTAGGTTGGAACAAACGGTAGAACGTAAATAAGCCTTTAGTAGTAAGGGCTGTTCCACCGATCCAACTGTTCCTAGTGAAACTCGCGCACGTAGGGATATATTACTACTACTATCACTAGTAGCAGTAATGACTATTAAGAGTAAATATATCTCTTATATATATTTAAAACGTTAGAACAGTAGGAACAGTAGGAACAAGTCAATACCAGTAAGGCTTAAAAATGTTCTACCGTTTGTTCTACCGTTACTTAACGTAGGAACATTCAACATAAGTGAAGGGTTTATTGTTAAAAGCAGTAAGTTACACGTGAAACATAGTTGTGAAACATTAATAAGGATAAGAAAAATGAGTGATAAAACTGAAAATGATAATGTGATTGAGTTTATTCGCGATAGTAGCGATATCTATTACGTGCTTGGAGCAGTTTGTGGTGCTTATCACCAAATGAATGATATCGCGAAACATGAATTTTTGGATGCGCTTAAACAAAAGTTTAATGATGCTGATAATAAAAGTGCCGGTGCACTTAATGCCTTTATCAACAGCTTAGAACCTGCTGACAACAAGGAGGGGTAATGGTGGGCAATGAAATAAAAACAAAAAACGATAGTGAAATGTTATGCCGTGCTCAAGAACTGCTTAGAATGTGGGCTGCATGGGTCAATCAAACATCTAACCAACAATTAGGATACCCAAAAGCTGCACCGTATGTTATTGAGCGTGTTGATAATGAATATGGAGGCGAGATAGATTCTCCTGGCGCAGAAAAGATAGACCATGCTTTATGTAAATTAAAAGCTGCTGACCTTAAAGTATATATAGCGATTGAAAGTTGGTACTTGCACGGTAAGGATAGAATTGATGCTGCTCATTATTGTCACTGTAGTAAAGCTGCGTTCGATTCACGAAAAAGATATGGCGAATGGTTTATTGCTGGTACTTTAAAATAATTACTTGACTTACTAGTAACGATCCTTTACTTTTCATCTAACGTACACAAAGTGACTAACACATTCAGAGCCCAGCCAACCAGCTGGGCTTTTTTATTGCCTGAAGGAAGCGTAATGCCTGAGAGATTAGAGCAAACTACATCATCTATTGCATACACAGGGAGTATCGGCGCTGGTGCAGTCGGGGTGTTCTCATGGAATGAAATGCTAATGATTGTTGCTGCACTCACTGGACTCATAACAGCCGGGGTTAACTGGTATTATAGACACAAACATTACAAGCTTGCTTTGATGCGGGTTGAAAAAGAATTCCTTCAGTCAGAAGATGAAGATAGTCGACCAGGTTAAAAGGTACTCCCTAGCACTTTAAGCATTACGGGGCGAAGCATCGCGGTTTTTTTGCAGATATTTTCTGCTATAGGGGGTTCCGGTTCTACAGGGTAACGGAGCGGCAAATAAAACAATTATGGCAACATTAGAATCAATAGCCGCTCATTTGGATATGACTGAACGTAACCTACGTGACGTTTTAAAAAAAATAAATTTAAATCATCGTAAGGCTTCACTCACGCAAATACGCGTTGGCTATATTCGCCATGTACGCAACCAAGCTGCCGGTCGTGGCGGTGATGAACAGCAAACGTTAACCAAGGCGCGGACTGAAGAGTCTGAAATAAAATCTAAAAAGCTTCGGGTTGAGTATCTTCGTGATATTGGCTCTTTGATTTCAGCTGAGGATGCTGCAAGCGTTATTACTTTGTGGTGTCGGCAAGCGAATACGGATTACACGCAAGGCTTCCATAAGTTGGTTTCTGAAATTCAAAGCAGGCACAAGATTAAAGTTGATAACGAATTGGTAGAAAGCATTGTCATACCTACAACCGAAAGAATTGAGGATCACGCGCAAAAACTTGGCGAAGGTCTTATTGAAGGTATCAACGATCTTTCGGAGACCGAAGGTTCAGGCGACAGCTGAGGCTTTAGAAGAACATTATAAGCTTCCAGCTATTAGTGGCGATATAAGCGGTACATATCAGTTTTATTACACGCCGTATTTTCTTGGTGTGGCCTCTGCTATGGATGATGCAGAGGTTCATGAAGTCGATTTAATGAAGGCATCTCAAATTGGTTGGACGTATTTTCTAATAGGCTACATTTTAAAAAGAATTAAAGACGCTTCTGTTGGTAGACAGCTACCAATTATGGCGCTGTTTGCAAAAGAAAAAGACGGCAAGTCTTTTCATGATGAAAAGCTGGTTGAAGCCGGGCAAGCTAATACAGATTGGCTTGAGGGATTAATTGATTTTAGTTCGTCTCGCAAAGCGGGGAACCGTTGGGATTTTAAATCATTTAACAATGGGTTTTTAAAACTTGTTGGCTCTAATTCGCCAGGCAATGTTAAGTCCACATCTTCTGTTGGTTTGGGTATTGTTGAAGAACCTGATGACACCAGCGATGACGTTAAAGGGCAAGGCGATTCAATAAGCAATTTAGAAGAGCGCCTTAAGCGCTATATGGGTTCACTAATTATAGTCGGTGGAACACCTGCAGTTAAAGGTCTTTCAAAAACAGAGTATCGAGTCGAAGCATCTGATGCACGGGTTCTTCCTATTACGTGTCATGAGTGTGGTGATAAGCATGTCTTGAATTTTTCTAATGTTATGTGGGACGGCAAAGATGGTCCCAATAGTATTGATAAAGATACTGGTGAAGTTTTTAGTATCAAGCATGAGATTTATGGGTATAGCAAACCAGAAACTGCGCGCTATGTTTGCCCAGGCTGCCAAACTGAATGGGATGATTACCAGCGACACCAAAATATTCGGAACACGGTTTACGCTGCAATAGAGGCGGGCGATGAAAATTGTGGCTGGGTTGCGACTAAACCATTTTTTGGTAAAGCAGGATTTATGGAGTTGGGCGAAGTGTATGCCTGTATCCCCGGAACATCGTTAGCAGATGTTGTTCTTGAGTACTTAGAAGCTGAACACCTTTTTGATCGCGGTGATGACTCTAAGAAAATAAAGTTTGTTAATCAAAAAGAAGGTCGACCTTACGAGTATAAATCTGACGCACCGGATGAAGATGTTCTTCGTGAAAAGTGTGAGGACTACCCAGAAATGGTGGTTCCGATTGGCGGTTACCGTTTAACGGCAGGCGTCGATTTACAGCATGATCGGATTGCAATAAAAATAAAAGCATGGGGCAAAGGCGAAGAAAACTGGTTAATTTATGCTGGTGAAATATACGGTAATGTTATTGATAAGACCGATCTTATTTGGAAGGAGCTGGATGATTACTTATACAAACCCATTAAGCACGAACAAGGGTTCAGCTTAAAGATTGAAGCCGCAAGTATAGACACCTCGGATGGCACCACCTCCGATGCTGCTTACCATTATGTTCGGTTACGCGAGCACAAAGGCATGATGTTAATGGCCGTTAAGGGCTCATCTAACGATTATGGCAGTAAAGAAATATTCAGCAAGCCGAAACAGATTGATACTAAAGGTAAAAAGAATACAAAGGCCGCTAAATACGGCTTGCTTATTTATTCAGTCGGAACACACAAGGCCAAAGATTTAATCGCTGGCAGAATGTCTCTTGATGACAGTGGCCACGCAGGACGCATGCATTGGTATGAAGGCGTTCGTGATGATTACTTTAAGCAGATGTTGGGTGAAGTAAAAGCACCGGGTCGAAACGGCAAGAAAACATGGCAACAAAAATCAGGTCAAGCAATTGAGTTTTGGGATTGCGAAGTATATGCAACGCATGCAGCGCGAGCACTTAAAATTCATATAATGAGTGACAATCATTGGGATGTTTTAACGCAACGATTAATACAGGCGGACATGTTCGCTCAATCAAACAATGGCATTAAACCTAAGACACAAAGTGGTCGTAGGGTGAGAAGCTCGGGAAAATAAACAATGGCTGGAATTACATTAGCGCAAGCAGAAGCTAAGTTAACAACCTGGTTAACTGCTGAAGACAAGGTAGCAAGCGGCCAGTCTTACACTATTAATGGCACCAGCATGACACGAGCTAATTTGAATGAGATTCGCGCAACGATTGATTACTGGGACGGCAAAGTGAAAAGTTTAACGCGTGGCGGTATCCGTGTTCGTGGGATCACTAAAGTATAATGAGTCGAGCTAAAAAAAATAACGTTAAACCAACGATTCCTGACCGGGTTATTTCTTATTTTAACCCTGTGCGTGGTGCTCAGCGTTTAAAAGCGCGAATAGTTATGTCGTTAGCGGGTGGTTATACCGGCGCATCTAAACAACGCAGACAAACTTCGAGCTGGAACACTAGCGGCGGTGATGCGGATAGTGACATATTGTCTGATTTACCAACGCTGCGTGAGCGTTCGCGTGATTTGATTCGCAACAATCCGTTAGCAACGGGCGTTATTAACACTAAAGTCGGCAATGTTGTTGGTACCGGCTTGCGATTACAGTCGCAAATTGATGCTGAGTTTCTTAATTTAAGTGAAGATGAAGTTGATGCATGGCAAGCTAATATAGAGCGTGAGTTTAAATTGTGGGCTGAATCTAAAGATTGTGATGTTGCAAGAACATTAAACTTTTACTCTCAACAAGAGTTAGCTTTTAGTTCTACTTTAGAAAATGGTGATGTGTTTGCTTTATTGCCTTATGTTGAGCGTAACAATATTTATAGTTTAACCGTACAAATTATTGAAGCTGATCGTGTTTGCAACCCAGGTTTCAAAATGGATAACGGTAAAATTGTTGGTGGTATAGAGCGCGACAATTATGGCGCGCCTATTGCGTATCATATTTTAAAACAACATCCCGGCGCAGCTTTTCGCAATAAAACAAAAGCAGGCTGGACACGTATAGAGGCGTTTGGTGAAGAAAGTAATCGTAAGAACGTATTGCATCTTTTTAGAAAGCGCCGCCCAGGGCAAACGCGAGGCGTTCCTGATTTAGCGCCGGTTATTGAGTCATTAAGACAGCTAGGCGAATACACTGAGGCAGAGTTAACGGCCGCTGTTACCTCTGCGATGTTTACTGTTTTTGTTAAATCAGAAACAGGCGAAGGTTTAAGTCAGTTTGAAGACACTAATGAAACGGGCGCTAAGGCATCAGACAAAGATTTTAAAATGGCATCAGGCGCAATATTAGAGCTCAATAAGGGTGAAGATATTGAAATCGCAAACCCAAACAGACCCAATCCCGCATTCGATCCTTTTGTTAACGCCATTTTAACACAGGTTGGCATTTCACTTGAGCTACCGAAAGAAGTTTTGCTTCAATCTTTTAACTCAAGTTATAGCGCAAGTCGAGCCGCACTTGAACAAGCGTGGGTATTTTTTCGCTCACGTCGTAAGTGGTTGGTTGAAAACTTTTGTGAACCAATTTATGAAGCATGGATGTATGAAGCGGTAGCACTTGGCCGCATACATGCTCCTGGCTTTATGCATGACCAAGCTGTTCGCAAAGCTTATTTAAGTGCATTGTGGGTTGGGCCTGCCAAACCTGTTTTAGATTTAGTTAAAGAAGCTAATGGTCGCGCCATTATGGAAGATCGCGGTTGGATGACGGCGTCAGAAAACACCACTGAAATGACGGGCGGAGATTGGGGTAAGAAACATAAACAGCGCGCTAAAGAAGTTAGGATGCAGCGTAATACAGGGTTGATAACACCAAACTTCCCAGATGCGATGACAGTAAATGAAAAGCGGGAAAAAGACGGAAACGAAAAAATAGATTCTGCTAATGCAATATACATGGCGGCAAGCAATATTCCTGCAATTGAAATCGAAGAGGAAGAAAGTTAATGGCTTTTGGCGAATTAAGTATTGCTAAAATTATTGCTATGAACGCACCAAAATACAACAAGATTATTGAGCCGTTTGCAGATAATGGTACGGTTGCAATGTACCCAGGCATGAGAAAGCCTAAGCAGCACATTATCAATATTGAAGATGAGACAATATTTAATGTTATGTTATTTATGCAGTCGCATTCACCAGCAGATAAGCGGGATTTAAAAAAACGCGATTGGGTGGCTTCACAAGAAACATTCGACACAGTATTAGCGATAAATGCAATTGAAGGTAAAGATTTGTTCTATCGGTTTTTTTATTTAAAAAAGTTTGGCGTAAAATCAAAAGACCCTGAACAAGATCCTACTTTTGACTATTTAAAAAACGGCCATAATATGTCAAGCATATTATTCACAATGCCTTCTGCTAAAGTCAACTTAAAAAAAGCAACACTAACAAACGATGATCCCCTCTCTGTTATCAGTGGCGGCGCCGGAACCTTTACAGTTTTAACTCCGAAAAAACCAGAGCATATTGATGCTGTTGAAGTAAAACTTTCTGGAATTGGAGGTGATTACTTTTATGCTAAAAAAAGCAAAAGCAATGAAGAATTATTTGAGGAAGTTGGTGGGGATGTAATTATATCATCATTCGCAGCGTCATCTATTATGATGGCCACGATGGAAGTTAGAACAAACTATGAACATAAGTCGCGCGAAAAACTAAAAATATTAGAACCTGTCGAGATATAAAGAAAACGAATTATAGAAGCCTGCATTAGCAGGCTTTTTTAATTCTTAGTTACTTTTAATTCTAAGGATAAAAAATGTCTAACGAAAATTTTAACCCAAAATTAAAGCCGATTGTTTCGTCAATGAAGAAAGCGCTTTCTGAAATTGATTTTGGTCAAGAAGACAAAGGTATAGCGAGAACAATTAAATCAAACTCGCGTGTTTCTGCTATTGATTTAATCGCTAAACAACCGTGGGCCATTCAAAGCGACATGCTTGAAACGATTGTTAATATTGCGCGCGGTGATAATGATTCACCAGAGGCGGTTGCCGCTAAATTAGGTCGACCTTTACAAAACACGCGTTCGGTGAGTATGCGCGGTGATGTTGCAGTTGTTCCTGTTACGGGACCTATATTCCGTTATGCGAATTTATTTACTGAAATAAGTGGCGGAACATCGCTTTCACAATTATCTAAAGATTTTAATGCTGCATTAGAAGATCCCGCGGTTAAGTCGATTGTTTTAAATATTGATTCACCGGGTGGACAGGCTGCGGGTATTGCTGAGTTTGCTTCTATGGTTCGCGGCTCTAACAAACCTGTTACGGCTTATGTTGATGGTATGGGTGCTTCAGCTGCTTATTGGATTGCAGCGGCCGCGCATGACTTAGTTATTAGTAAGACGGGCATGGTTGGGTCTATCGGTGCAATTTTTGGTGTTAGCCGAAATGTAGAAAGTGATGTTGTTGAATTTGTTTCAACGCAGTCACCTATGAAACGTCCCGATCCGGAAAGTGATGCAGGCAGTACCGAGTTACAACAATTTATAGACGCTATGGCGCAAGTATTTATCGAAGATGTTGCGAGTTATCGTGATGTTTCGGTGGAAACTGTTCTTGCTGATTTTGGTAAGGGCGGTGTAAGGCTGGGTGAGGATGCAGTGAAGTTAAATATGGCTGATCGCGTTTCTACACTCGAGAATGTAATTGCCGGTTTAGCTGGCTCAACTAACGGAGACTTCCATAAAATGGGAACCGAAAACAAGGCTAAGCCGGTGGCTGAAAAACCGGTAATCGATCGTACTTACCTTAATGAAAATTGCGGTGATATTGTCGCTGCAATTAAAACGGAAGGGTTTGACGAAGGTAAAACCGCAGGCGCCACTGCTGAAAGTGAACGAATTAAAGCTGTTGAAGAACAGTTAATTGTAGGTCATGAAGTATTAATTGCTGAACTTAAGTTTGACGGTAAAACGTCTGGACCTGAAGCAGCGGTTAAGGTGTTGGCGGCTGAAAAGCAATCACGCACTGACACAATGACATCAATGAAAAAAGATGCACCTAAACCGGTTACCGCTTCTGTTGAAGAAGATAACGTTAACCTTTCAACCCTACCGCTTGAAGAACGCTGCAAGACAGAGTGGGACAAGAGCGCCGAGCTGCAAGCTGAATTTGGTTCATTCAAAACTTACTTCGCCTTTAAACAGGTTGAAGAAAACAAAAAACGCGATTAGTCGCAATTAATCTGGAGATATTAAAATGGTAACTTTAGCTCAAAATGCTCCTCGTGAACTTTACCAAGGTGATTTTCACGACTTCCCTGTAATTGCGTCTGATATTATTTATCAAGGCGCTGCTGTTGGTGACAATGGCGCAGGTTATGTTCGTCCCTTAGTTGCGGGTGATGCTTTTCGTGGGTTTGCTGATGATCAAGCAGACAACTCTTCTGGCGCAGCGGGTGCAATTGATGTTCGCACGCGCAAGCGTGGTCATATTAAATTGGCTATTTCTGCTTTAGCCATTACTGATGTTGGTAAAGATGTTTATGCCTCTGACGATGACACTTTTACTTTAACCCAAGGTAGCAATACTCGTATCGGTCATGTGTCTTCATGGATATCTACCGGTTACGGCGTGATTGAGTATCAAGCAACTACTGGTGCAGAAGCTGAATTAACTGACGGTACTACCGGAACAGCTGACGGCTCTTTAGTAGATGTTGGTGGCGCATTTAGTCAGGCAACTCTTAACAATAACTTTGCAGATCTGGCAGCGAAGGTTAATTACCTTTTACGTCAAAACGGCAACTAATCTGAATTAATTCAGGAGTAAATAATAATGAAAATTACAGAACGTTCAGTGCTGGGTATGTTTTTCGAGCGCTTACAAGAGTTGGCCGGCACTAGCTGGATTGACGCAATTTCAACAGCACCTATGGAGTCTGACCAAGACAGCGAAGACTATGCCTGGTTAGGTATGGTGCCTTCTATGTCTGAGAAGAAGGGTGAAAAGAAATTCACTCAGCTTCGTGAAACAGAATGGAATGTTAAAAACGTTGAATACCAAGGCGGTATTGCTATTCCTAAAAAGCATGTTTTGTATGACAAAACCGACCAAATTCGCGCACGCGTAAATGAGTTGGCAATGCGTACCATGTCGCACTGGGCAAAATTGGTTGCTCCGTTAGTGATTGCGGGTGAGTCGGGCCTTTGTTATGACGGCCAATATTTCTTTGACACTGATCATAGTGAAGGTGATAGCGGTACACAAAGTAACGATGTTACTGCCTCTGCTGTAGCGCCGACTGCACCAACAGCACCTGAAATGATTGATGCGGTTCTTGGTAGCATTGAGGCGATGCTTTCTTTTAAAGATGACAAAGGTGAATACGTTAACGAAGGCATGACAGACTTTATTGTTGTTGTCGGTACGCCGTTAATGACACCTGCGCTTAAAGCGTTAAGCCAGTCTCAAGTGAGTAACGGTGACACTAATGTGTTGATTGAGCAGGACTCTTTCCGTTTCCGCATTCAAACTAGCCCACGGTTCTCTTCTTGGACAACTAAGTTTGCAACGTTTGCTACGGAAGGCGATCAAAAACCGCTTATTCGTCAACAACGCGTGCCAAATGAAGCGGCTTCTGGTCATAATGTTAATGGCATGTTGCTTGAAAGCTTATGGCTAGACTCTGAGCACTGTAAGTTAAACGATGAATGTTTAGTTTCTGTTGAAACTGAACGTGCAGCAGCTTATGGCGATTGGAAAAAAGCGTGCTTAACAACATTAGCTTAAGCGCTATTCATTAGTGGTAAACAATAGGGCTGTTTTTACAGCCCTTTGTTTTTCTGGAGAATTTAAAAATGAAGACTTATAAAGCACATCAACCGATTACGTTGAGCAGCGGTAAGCTTGCGTTAACGAAAGAACAAGCAAGTTCACGCGAATACTGCACTGAAAAAACTAAAAAAGGCAAAAATATTTATCTTATTGTTGGAAAAGTTCAATTTAAAAAAGGTGAAGAGTTTGGCTATGACGGCGTTATTCCTAAAGCACAGATTGAAGCAGTTAATGCAGACGCCAATGATGATAGCGATGTTGAAGATTTAGTGAATATTGATCGCGCTTATCTTAATGAGTTTCACCCCGACCTGGTCAACGAAATCATTAAAGAAAACCATGAACCAGACGAACTTAGCTTTGAATACATCGAAGAGTTTCATCCTGAATTATTTAAAACAATCAGTGACGTTAATACTGTTAAAACAAACAATGTTGATAACATTATTGAAGCCATTAAGTTGCTTGATGAAGAAAATAAAGATCACTTGACAGAATACGGCTTGCCACAAGTTGCTGCGATTGAAGCGGTTCTTGAAAGTAAGGTCACTGCCGATGAGCGCAATGAAGCGGTTGAAAAAATCAGCGATATGAGCGCATTGTATTCTCGATTATTTAAAGATAAAGAATAATACTGGCAATATTATATACGACTGGAAAAAAGCCTCGGTTAACGGGGCTTTTTTATTTATGACAATAGACTCAACATTACTCGACGCTGATCTGGATGACATTTTCAGCGACTTTAATCAAAGCATTGTGATTTCAGCTACAACGTATTCTGGTTTGTATGAGCAAGCATACGTTGAGGTTGGTGATTTTTCTGGATACAAGCCAGTGTTTACCGGGAAAGCCAGTGAAATGAATCTTGCCGCTGTTAGTGACACAGTAACAGTAACAAGTGATATTGATAATATTACGGATAAATCATTTACAGTTGATGAAAAA
>Ga0316208_1002553_pt1 | contig 14653 bp, 15 predicted proteins | sample 3monopyrite_MG_FD_204944 | JGI IMG/M metagenome (GOLD analysis project Ga0316208, IMG submission 204944) | Microbial mat bacterial communities from mineral coupon in-situ incubated in ocean water Damariscotta River, Maine, United States -... | ecosystem: Environmental > Aquatic > Marine >... | reverse complement strand
GGTTCGCACGGTCTCCGTCCTCCTTTGCAAAGGAGGTAGACCGACCTGCGAAGCGGTCGGGTCGGAGGATTCATTGGAGAAGGATTTTCTTCTGTTCCCTTCAAATAATCCCCCGTCATCATTCCGCAAGCTCCATGATGCCACCCCCATTAAAAAAAAGGGGGATTGAGTGCAGTGCGTTGATTCGGAATTGTGGAAAACCGCAATAGCTGCGTTCTATTTCCGATCTTTCAGGTACGCACGGTCTCCGTCCTCCTTTGCAAAGGAGGTAGACCGACCTGCGAAGCGGTCGGGTAGGAGGATTCATTGGAGAAGGATTTTCTTCTGTTCCCTGAGTTCCTTTTTTAGAGAAGGATACTTCTTCAGTAGTTTTTTGGCCTGTCGCTGAAAGCCTTTGGATGCTTTTACTTTAACATTCATCCAAGAAGTCGGAGAGATTTTTCAGTTCCTTTCCTTTTTTGCGTGCATCCTTCATTTCCGAAACACCTTCGGTAATTGCTCGGAATACATTGAGTTTGCTTTGGAGCTGCTCCAATTTTTCGCGTTGGCTCTCCCACTCCTCAAAAGGAATGATGACCGACTTCTTTTTGCCTGCATCATCAACAATATATTGAACGTTTCTGCCCATGTTTCAATTGGATTTGAAGTATAAAAGTCAGTATTTATCTATGAAAATCAGTTTCATCCGTTAAATCTGCGTTCCATTAACTTCGCACCATGCCTTTCGAACCCAAAAACGTAGTTCTTATTGGTGCAGGTCACATGGCTTATCACTTGGGTAATGCGCTCAAGCGTTCGAACAATAAGCTGCTGAAGGTTATTAATCGTTCTAAAGAAAGTGGAGAACGATTAGCGTTTGAATTGGGGTGTTCTTTCTCAACAAATTTCTCTGATATTCCGAAAGAAACAGATGTGGTAATTATTGCCGTTAAGGACGATGCCGTCAAAGTGGTGGCTGGCCAGATTTCGTGCAATGGAATAATTGTGGCGCATACATCGGGCAGCGTTCCTATGTCTGCTTTGGAAAACAGCTCCGATAAAATTGGCGTTTTCTATCCATTGCAAACCATGCACCGAGAAGCAGAAGTGGACATGAGCGAAGTGCCTTTCTGCATTGAAGGAAATTCAAAATGGAACGAAGGTGTACTGCTAGAATTGGCGCGTTCTTTAAGTGAAAACGTTCAGGTTTTGACTTCCGAACAGCGGAAGATTTCTCACATAGCTGCGGTGTTTGCCTGCAATTTCACCAATCATTTCTATGCCTTATCAGAAGAAATTCTGGAGAAGAATGGAATGAACTTGGACATTCTGAAGCCGCTGATTAAAAAGACGGCTGCAAACATTTTTACCGACCATCCGAAGACCTTACAAACAGGTCCTGCCAAACGGAGCGACACTAAGGTGATGCAGGAGCACCTTGACATGCTAGAGAATCTATCTCCAGAGCTTAAAAAGCTTTATAAGGACATGAGTGACAGCATCATTAAGATGCACACGAAGTAAGCAGCAATTCTACTTTTTCTGAAAGTCCATTCCCAAATAGAACAGACAGAGAGAAAATGCGACAAAAAGACCTTCAATGGGTTTCAAAATGTGAAATATTGAACCAATAGTTGGATGAACGTACCAGAACTCCGTCAACTCGGGTAATTTATTGAGCACCAACCACGTATTAGGGCAGGCATTAGCCGTGTAAGAAACGATGATACAGGCACACCATAAGATTATCGTTACCAATACAAAACTTACAAAGAACAATACCTCTCCCCTCTTGAGCACCGCACTTGACTTTTTCATTGACTTAGCTCTTAGCAAACCTAGAAGTGATGTAAACAATCCGGCACCGAGCAGATTTAAAACAATATCGTTAAGCTCAAAAAAATAGGTGTAGTGTGGAAATAGAATGGCATACTGATACCATTCATCAATAAGCATTATCGGAAGCGTAAGAACTACAGCACCACCAAACCGTCCGACCAAAGGGAACAATAACAGTGCTAATCCGCCATACATAATTGCATGAATAAACTCGATGTTCATTTCTGTTAGAACAAAGAAATGCACAACTAGCAGAAGTAAAGTGAGGCCGAAGAACACACCAAAACGATATTCCACTTGGCTTATTCGTAAAACACTAATTACCGCACCTACAGCCCCAAGTCCTAGTAAGATGAGAATGGCTGCTACAAGCCTATCATAGACGGCCAGCGAAAAATGGTTCATTACCGCCACAGAAATGCTAACGAATGCACTATGCGCAAACAGCAGAAAACTAACGTAACCAACCACCAACAACAGGTTAATGACACGCTGTTTTTCAAGCCATATAATCATCCTTCGGTGAGTTTTTGAATAGCGTTGACCAATCTATCCAGTTCTTCCAAAGAGGTATAAATGTGAGGGCTGATTCGCACACCGTTCAGCCCGTTCCATTTGATGATTCCGACATGTATTCCGTCTGTGTCAAATAGAAAATCAGCAATCTTTTCGGCTTCTATTCCATCAATGGAAAAAGTTGCCATTGCCCCGCTATAAGTGGGCTTGAGAGACGTGTGAAACCTTACCTTTTCCGACCCTTTCACCCTATTAACCCAATACATTTTCAAATAATTTAGTCTTTCGTTCACTCTTTCAGTACCGATTTCTTGATGGAAGGAAACGGCTTGCATGGCAGACATTTCGGCCGGAAAAGAACGTGTGCCGAGCACCTCAAACTTCCGGATATTATCGCTTTGTGGTTGCCACGCAGAAGGTGCTGGCCAAATGGTTGGAATCTGCTCTTTTTTAATGACCAATGCACCTGTTCCGAAAGGAGCTCCCAACCACTTATGTAATGATGTGGCCAAGTAATCACATCCAATTTCTTTGAACGAAAACGGAATATGTGCTAGACTGTGAGCCGCATCTACCACCACAAGGCAACCAGCTTTCTTCGCCATTCGGCTGATTTCCGTAACTGGCATTATTTGGCCAGTCCAATTAATAAGGTGCGTTACATGAACCACTTTGGTTTTGGGCGTTATTGCTAATCTATAGAGCTCAACTATTTGGTGGTTATCCTCCATCGGCAACGACAAATTCACCTTCTTTATCACAATTCCATCGCGTAGCGCGCGCTGTTTCCATGCGTTGAGCAAGAACGGATAATCATAATCTGAAACAACCACTTCGTCCCCCTTCTGCAAGTCAAGACCAAAGACCAGTGTATTCAAACCTTCGGTTGTATTACGGTTAATGGCGACTTCTTCCGCTTGGCAATCAATGAGGTTTGCCAACTTATGGCGCACCGCCTCGCGTTTCCCATCAACATCCTTCCACATAAAATGTGATGGAGCAGTATTGCTCTGCTCATACATTTTAATATGTGCCTGTTGTACAGAAAACGGTTGTGGTCCAACAGCACCATTATTCAAATTAAGCACCTTTGGATCTAAACGAAATTGTTGTCGAACCTCCACCCAAAAAACCTCATCTGCATAAAGATGCGGCAGTTCTGGCACGTTTAAAGAAGCACGCTCCATTTCAGGCAATCGCGAAACGAATGGCACCCCAGCCGAGGCAACCAACGTTCGTTTTAGAAACTCTTTTCGTGTGAGTTTAGACATTGAGTAAAATTAGCCCGTCTAGGTCTGAAAATGAAAAGAGGCCATCTCAATTATGAGACAGCCCCTTTTATAATCATAATTAAGGATTGCTCTACTCGCCCAAAGCTCTCAAATAGTTTACCAGATGCCAAAAATCCTCATCATAAGAAATCTTCTTTTTGAACTCAGGCATTTCATCTCTTCCAAACTTGGTTTTATAAAATAATGCGCCATCCGATTGTGATTGGAATTTTTCCAATGTGAAATCTCCACAGTCTGTGTCCAACTCCTCTGCTTTGGAACCATCGCCTTCCCCAAATTTACCGTGGCACGACTTGCAATGTTTGGCATAGAGTTCTTTCCCAATGTCCAAACTTTCGCTGTTGGATGCGATCGGGTTTTTCATCTTTTGAAATTCCGCGGGCACTTCCCAGGGATCGTTTGGCTCAGGGGTAAATGCAACCATGGCCGTTGCACTTGCGCCTATAACCGTGATTACCATTAATTTTTTAATGTTTCCAAGATGTTTCATAATGTCAGTTTTTATTGTGTTCGATAGAATTTTTCAAGTCTTAATGTAAGATACATACGGCAGAAATTGTACCGCAATACGTTATTAATCTGATAACAATTGTTCCTCATTTTTCATTCCCAATTTGCGAATTTTCCAAAGCCCAAATATGATGTAAAAAATATAACCCCAAACGGCCACTAATGTGGCAGTAATAGTTATGACGATAAGTAGAGGTGCATTTCTCTGATTTCCGGCCAAACTCCGTTCCTCTCTTTCGTGAGCTACAAATGGAGTGGCCCAATCTATATTGTCCTTAAATACAACTGTACCGTAATCGTCATCCTCTTCCAATCTGACCAGAACGGTAAATTCATTGTTCTTATCTCCGGGAATATCATTTGGAACTTCTAGTTCCACGATACCTTCTGCATTGGTATAATTAAGTTGATCTGAAAGTGGAAGAAGAGACAATGCCCGAACGATATAGCTCTTTATGGGAAATTTAACTCCGGGAATAAGCTTACCAGAATCAACATTGAAACACAGTAGTTTGGCCTGCAAGTAGTTTATGGAATCCTTTGTTAAAAATTTGACATTCAAATTCGCATTCAAAACTGTGATCTCTGAGGTTTTTGCTTTGAATTTTTCGTCTGCCTCTAATCTTGCATAGAAATTGAATTTTCCGATTGAGTCTCTGAACTGGTTGGCCTCGTTTGCCTCTAAGTCCAATGTTGCAAATCCTTCTTCATCAACAATAACTGTGGTATGAAGGTTCTCAAGATCTTCGTCTTTGTAGAACCCGATTGAAGCACCAGCGCATACTTCTTTTTTCTTGTCCTTTTTGTAGTAGGCGTTAGCAGTTACCTCAATTTGCCCATCCATGTATTTGGTATAGCTGAGTCTGAGTTTGGGCTTAATCTTTTTTTGAACTTCCTGAGAAAATGCATCGGTATTCCAGCATAGGACAACTGCAGAAAGAAAGAGCAGTTTGAAAAGCAAATGATGTTTAAAGGTCAGCATGTGGTGTTCTTTAATCATTAGTCAGCTGCATCTTTGGTAGGAATCTCACCATTCTCAACGATGCCTTGATATTCGGCCATTTCCCAAATTCCTATTAGTGGTATATATCTGAATAGGAAAGTAATGACCAATAATGCCCCAGCTAACGAGCCAATGGTAATACTCCACTCTTCAAATGTTGGGTAATATTCAATGGCGGTTGGCAACCCGTATTGTTCAACTGCTGGTAAATACGGGAAGAAAAGTGTCGGGATAACAATAAGGTATCGCTTAAACCAGGCGCCAACAATTACCACAAGTGCTATAATAAACATGGGTAGTGGTCGCCTTCCTTTTTTAAAGAGTAGAACTATTATAGGAATGACCATTCCGATAATTTGCGTGCTCCAGAACATTGGTGCGAACTCTCCAATAAAAAGGCTGCGAAGAAGGTCTCTTTCTCCTCCCATCATCTTGAATGCGGGAGTTAAATATTCGTTTATATTGAAATAGAGATAGACAAAAGATAAGAAAACCAGTAAGCGTCCCATTTTGTCAAAAAGCTCGTCAGTAAAGTAGTTTTCAAGTTTGTAATTCCGTCTGAGGACGTACATGACGGCTATAACTGCGGCAGCACCAACCATAAATGCGCCAGCAACAAAGTAGGGACCAATGTTGGTGCTATTCCACCCACCACGCAAAGTGGTAGAGAACAACCAAGATGTTACGGTGTGAATGCCAAATGCAATTGGAATGATAACGATGGCAAGCCCCTTTACAGATTTGTGCATGATATTCAGTTGCTTCGGACTTCCCACCCATCCCAAGGACAAAAAGCTGTAAATCTTATGCTGCCATTTGGGAATATCGGTAACCTTGTCTCTCAAAATTGCCAGATCTGGTAATAATGGAATGTAAAGCAGCAATATGCTTATGACCAGATAGGTGCTTACCACTATTACATCCCAAACAATCGGGGATTGTAATCTGCCATGAATAAAAAGGTAGTGAATGCGGTCTGGACGGCCCATGTCCACGATAATTATCAGACCGGCAAACATGATGCAGGACACAGCTATCACCTCTGCAACACGGGTTAGCGGAATGCTCCATTTGGCGTTGGACAGTTTAAGAATGGCACTTATCAGCGAACCTACAAGACTTACAGCCACAAAAAAGACGAAATTGGAAATATAGATGCCCCAACTTACATAGTCATCCATATCTGTTATTATCAATCCGTCACGCAATTGGAATATATAGGAGGCCAGGCCAACTAAAAAGACAATGGCCAGCACAATTGTCCAGATTGTTCCTTTCAGTCCGAACTTTCTTGGTTTCAGATCGTCAATTAACCGCTGTATGGTTGGCCTGTTTTCTGGTGACATGGGTTATTGCTTATGTTCTTCGTCATCATGTTTGTCCTGTTGATCACATTTTTCGAACGGTACCAAACGATCTACAGGTGGCAGGTAATAAACATTCGGTTCTGTACCCAATTCTTCCATGTAGCGGTATCCGGCTTTTTTCTCCATTAACTCAGAAAATCGGAATGTTTCATTGCCGTTGGTTACGGTATCTTCATTTTTATCACCGAAAAAGAATACCCCGTTAGGGCAAGCCGTGGCGCAATTAGGCAACTTACCTTGTCTCAACATATCCGGACAGAAATCGCATTTCTCAACAGTTCCCATTTTTCTGGGAAGCCCTATTTCAGGGTCATATTCGCGAGCTTGAACTTCTGGCGAATCATTCACTTCTCCCCAGTTGAAAACTCTGGTTGAGTACGGACAGGCAGCCATGCAGAATCTGCATCCAATGCAGCGTTCGTTGTCGATTAGCACTATCCCATCATCCCGTTTATAGGTGGCATCTACCGGACAAACAGAAACACAAGGAGGTTCATCGCAGTGAAAACATGTCTTCGGCATCCAATATGGGGCCGTGTCTTCAGCATCTTGCATCTTATATACATTTAGCCATTGCCTATCTCCAGGAATATGATGATGTTTGTTGCAGGAATCCTGACAGGCGAGCGCGTGTTTGCATCTGGCCAAATCAATAACAAGCACCCATTTTCTACCTTCTATACCTTTGCGTGCTCGATCTCGGTTTTCCGTGCTGTTGTCTTTGCTGTCCCATTTAACCTTGGTTACCTCACTTTTATCTACCTCCACCAATTTGCCGTTTGTAGATAGCAATCTCACTTTTTCTTCCTCTTCTTTTTTTCGTAATACGGAAGCAGAAAGTGGGGTTTGGCTTATAGCGGCTAAAACAGTTGAGGCCAAGCCGAATTTCAGCAAGTCTCTTCTCGAATTTTTCTTGTCTTCCGGCTTTTTCATTGTTCTGGTATTGATTGGATGGTTTCAGATCTTTGGAGGTCTATAATCCCCAAAGGCGCGTAATGTTAAATCCTAGAATAAAGTCTCCTTTGGTAAAATCAAACCCGTTCTGAGCCATGTTGTATTGCCCGAGTATTCCGTTACGATTACCTACAAATATTTGAAAAGAGTGGGCACTTGTTGCTATTTCAACACCCACGCTTAAATTGTAAGGGTAGTTCAATTGGAAATCTTGTTTGGCTGGTGTTAACGTTTGATCGTAGCCGAGAATAACTGATGTTTGAGGAGAGGCCTTGATTCTAGCCAGTGCGCTAACAGCTACGTTATCGAGCTTTGCATCACGCATTACTTCGAATCCTGTTGTTTCGTATGTAAAGGCGGTAGTATTATCTACCACGTTAAAGTGTGAATACGATGCAGAAAGCTGTAACGTAAACCTCTTGTGGAATTTTCTTGCTATCATAAGTTCGTAATAATAACTGAACCTATGACCTGGTTTGTACTCGCCTCCGCTCATATAATTCTCATTCTTACCGGCTTCAATTGCAACATCAGCATAGGCTGTAAGGAAAATGGGCATGGTGCCTTTTCGTTGTTGCAAAATAGACCACTTTACGTTGAAGTCTTGTGCTAAATGGTTTTTCTCTGTTCCGAAACCGATTTGAAGGTTATCAATAATTGCGTATTCAAGCCCAATTCGGATGTTGGCTCCATTTGCGAAGAAACCAAGCAAATCAAATCCATTTCCGCTCCAAAGTTTTCCGAACCTGTGTTGCATATTAAGCACTAGGGTTTTTGCCTTTGGTGTGAGTACGGTTTGATGTTCGAGCATGATGCTGCTGGCAAAAGCGTTGCGAACAACTCTAGGTTTTTCTTTCTTTACCTCTTCCTGTTTTTTATCTTCAGTTTCAGTATCCTGAGCATAAAGAAATCCTACATAAACGAAGGTCAGTACTCCGATTAATGTTATTTTCTTGAATAAAATCATGATATATGGTTTTAATAGAAGTATTGATTCAATTGTCAATTGCGCCCTGCTCTATCCACGCAAGAACCAGATCTACTTGGTATTGATTCAGTTTTCCTTGCGGTGGCATTGGTGCTGACGAAGAATTCATTCTACTGTAAAGGTCACTTGCAGATGGATCTGCCGTATCTACCAACCCTTTATTAAATAAATCTGCATATGCACTTGCGACAGACAGATTTGGAGAAATTCCGTTTGCAGCATGACATCCCACCGCATTGCAGCTTGTATTAAAAATAGGAATGATATCGGCCGAAAAACTTACTACTTCGGGTGGTTCTGGAATTTCAAGCTTATCCCAACTACAGCCAGTAGAAAGTAATGCTGTTGTAAGCACTAGTGCTAAAAGACCCTTTGTTTGATGATTGCTAAACATAATGTGAGATTTAGAAATTTTGAATGAATGGTTTAATTTCCGATGTAAAATTGCACGTATCAATCTGCTTGCAACGCAACTTCTGACATGTACAAACGTGATTTTTGTCATATTCAATTACGGTGAGAACAAACTGTATTTATACGAAGTTGTTTAAAGTCCTTCAGTGAAAAGTGAAAATGAATTATTTTTTTTGGAGGACGAGGCATTTTTGAGAAGCATAGCCAAAGCTACGGTTGGAAAAAACAACGAAGTAATCCGAAAAAAGAATCATTTTTTAACTCGTTGAGGGGACTTTAAACAACTTCTACAAATAACATTGGTTGGTAGAGGCGACAGGTCAAAAACAACCACCCGTACAACAACAAAAGAGAGGCTGTCTCAATAGAGCACAGCCTCTCTTTATAAAAAGATAATTACTACTTGACCTTAGTCAGGATAAGTGCTGAGGTCTTGTAAGGCCTTGAATAAGTTTTTTACGTCTGTTTCTGTAGCATCAGGAACGCCCGTCATGGAAGAACCTAAACTACCGAATTTCACTTTATGCTGGAGCTCATGCGGTGCCTCACGGCCCGCGTTTCCTACAGATGTAACCACGCCATCATGAATAATAGGTATTTGTTTTCCATCTGCACCGTGGCAACTAGCGCAGTTATTGCTGTAGAAAATGTTACCAGCAGCCACATCACCGTCTTTACCAATATTGGTGAATGTGCGTGTACCGTTCGGATAGACTCCTGTGGTATTTAGGTCGTACAGTTGAGTAACATCTAGTCTTTCTTCTAAGAGGAATTTGACGATGTCCCAAGCTTGAGCTTCGGTAAGAATAGTGGCATAAGCGGGCATTTCGTTTCCTTGTCCGTTAGTTCCGTCCTGAGTAAGGGCTGTATTCACTAGTCGTCCGTCTGGTTCAAACACATGTTCGAAAAGTTCTTCCTTCGGGTCATTCAAGATAGGCTCTATCAGACTTATTCCAACGCTTGGGCGGCCAGCATCAGGAGCACGATCAATATATGCACCTTCAGTGCCCATCAAATCCCAACCATGACATTGCTTGCAACGGTAGAAGTTGCTATAGCCAGAAATATCGGTAGCCGTAATCCCTGAGGGAGCAGTCCATCCTGTCTCAGAGGCCCAGAACTTACTGTAAAGCTTTCCTCCCAAAACACCATCCGCATCAGCGTATGCCTGATCGGCAGATGAGGTACACGATCCGTCATCCTCCTCTGCATCTGCATCGTAATTTGCTGCTGCAGGGTCGGTACATCCTTTATTTGGCTTACAGCCAGTACTTCCCACAATCAAAAACCCGAAGGTTGCTAGGGATAAAGCGGTTAATGCTGATTTTACTTTCATAACTATTAGTTTAAGTGAATGATTAACTATGGGCGAAGGTATAAGCAACAGTAGTACACTTTAACTGATATACCTTGGTCAAAAAAATGATAAAAGGCATGTTTTATCCTGATAATCGAAGAAGCGAGAAGTTTGCGTTAAGCAGCTTCTTGCTTTTGAAGAATTCTCTTTTGAGGTTCTGTAATGTTATTTTTAAAAAAAATTAGTTACTAGACAAAATTCAGGCTGGAATCTTCTGTAACGCTTACTGCCATTAGCTTTGAGTCAATTTATAAGTTGATGCGATAGAGCCCGATATTCTCTGAAATGAATGAATTGACCCCGAAAGGACAAATTTCGAACCCTTGGAAGGACCTCTTAGCTTTGGTTAAAGCAGTAAAACCGAGGTTATAACCCTAATGTATCCAGGTGCTATTGGTTCAAGCCAAAACTAAACCAATACCTTTTTAACCAAGTTAATGCGACAAAACCTAATTTCATCTTGAGCAAGCTATAAACGTTAACCAAACTGAAAGTCCATGAACCGTGAAGAAAAGATTGAACTACTTCTAAAATGTAGGAGTGGAGAAATTGAAGGAGAGGATTTTTTGAACCAACTTCAAATTCCAATTTACGGTTACACCAAATTTCTTTGCTACGAAATTTTATATTGGGAAAATCCAGAAGAAGAAATCATCAAGGAAATGGAGCGAGCAAGCGAACCGTTCTTTCAGAAAATGATTGAAGACATTGAAAACGGGACTGTAATAGGGCAAGGAAATACATTGGAACTTCTTAAACAATTCGGTTTTCAGTTTGCAGATGCGTATTTCCCGGAATTAGCTGAAAAGGTTAAAGCAAAAGACCCCTCGGTCTTTGGAAGCGTAAAAATGGGACCAATAGTTCTAATGCAAAACGAAACAGAAATGAATATTTCCAATCACATTCTTTCACCAAGCAATCTCGAAGAATTCAGAACTTCTCTGAACTCTCATCCCAAAGAAAATCATGAATTATGGTTTGATGGATTGGCTAACTGTCTGATGAATCACTTAGTCCTCAAATTTGGTAGGTCGGTCTATCGAATTACCGAGTGTGAATTCTATTATGATGATGGGGATTCACATTCCGACCCTTATGTTCATGGTGGAGACCAACAATTAACATCTGGTGAATTCTATTTAAATAAGGTAAGCGGAATTGATCTGACATTCGGGTCTGATATTCCCAAGATCTACGGGGGTATTTTGATTCGAGGAGTTAAAAATCTCAAAACCAAAGAATTCACTAATCAGGTAACGAAAGTGACGAAAAAATTCATTGACGGAATGGGAGAGGTCATTTTTGATGACATCAAAATCAAGTTTTACGATGTTCAGAATGAGTATTATGTGAATAACAAAAAAACTGTTCCGATAAAATCTACAAGAATAGGACTGTCTAAGAAGGACAGCGATGTGGATGATTTCATAAATCGACACTACAGATACATGGTTGAACTTTGTAATGAACACAAATTTGCAGATAGATTCAAAATCGTAAAGCGACTATTCTTCAAAGGCGAAGTGTCAGAAAAAACGGTTAAAGAAATTCTGAACTATATTCCGAAATCCGAATGATCACAGACCGCGAAACCAATTTCCTGTACTTGGCGGACTGTCTACCAGAAAAGTACCCGGCTTTATTTGATAAGTTTCAACGTGTACTGAATGAAGTGGGAATCCCTTTCGATTTCCTACCGAATACAAAAGATATCTGGACGGTGGACTACATGCCCATTCAAGTTTCAAAAGACAGGTTCGTTCAGTTCCGATACGAACCCGATTATCTAATGGGAACGCCTGAAGACAAGGCTACTATTTCAAACGTAGACACCATATGTCAAGCCATTGGAATTAAACCGATAAAGTCAAACATCAACTTGGATGGCGGAAACATCACCAAGTGGAAAGACAAGGTAATTCTGTGCGACAAGGTGTTCCACGAAAACCCTCAGCTTACTGAAGATGAACTATTCGAGGAGTTGATGGAATACCTGAACATCAAGGAAGAAAACCTGAAATTTGTTCCAGAAGACGAGTTGGATTTCACAGGTCATTCCGATGGTATGCTGCGTTTCATCAACGCAAACACAGTTCTGATAAATGACTACTCAAAGGAAGATTCCGAATTCAAAGTGCTGTTCCAAGAAGCCATAGACAGCACGGGGCTTGAGGTAATTGTACTTCCATACGAACCCGAAAATGACCCTTATTTGATCAGTGCCGTTGGCCTATATCTCAATTACTTGGAAATGGAGCAGGCGGTGATCATACCTGTGTTCAACAAACCTTCGGACGATAAAGCAGTTAGAATTCTTGAAGATGTTTTTCAGGGAAAAACCATCCGAACTGTTGAAAGCGCAGACCTCGCACGCAAAGGCGGTGGCATCTTGAATTGCTTTTCTTGGAATATTCTGACTTAAGTGTGGGGGCGTAGGTTCTATGAGTCGGTTCTGTCGCATTAACTTAAACATCGTTCAAAATCTGAGTTTTTGTAGTCAAATAACGGTGCAAAAAAGAGTGGCTAAGCACGCGACAAATAGTAACATTTCTAATAACCTTTCAATAAAAAATTAATGCCACAGAACCGTTTATCAGATCTAGTATTCGCTTGTGTAAATCCATTTTGACAGTCTGGGAGGCTTACCCCCTATTATTCAATTATGATGGCACTTTACAAGCCCAATTCCTCTTGATCCATATACAGGCGTTGTAAACCTTCGGCAAAATCATAACCTCTATCTGCATTGATGGTTTGTCCTCGCACACCATCCATCAGCCCACTGCACATGACGTAACACACCTTTGCTACTTCTTCTAATTCGATGTGAGTAAATGGAATATCGTACTTGGCTATAAAATCTACCCATTCGTTTCCTAAAGTAGAAAGCAACGAATCGGTGATTACTGGGCGGGTTCTTACAATATTGAAAATCACTTCTTCTTCATAAAAATGATAGTTCAAATACTTGATCAACGTCTCATTCAATGCTTTGGTAGCTGCCGCAAAGTCGTAGTTCTTATGGAACCGATCCGGGCCATGAGAAGATAAACCAAGTACGTACTTCGGGTAAACGCTAAACACATTCTTCATCTGACGCGTGTACTCCACCATAGGCCAGCAGCTGTATTCAATACTCTTTAGCAAATTGGCCTCTTTGTAATCTTCCATGCTTTTTACCAACGTGGTGAAAGAAACATTGGAGATAAACACATCTAATTTTCCGAAACGATTCTTTATATCATTAAGCAATTCGATGGTATCTTCATTGTTGATTACATCGGCTTGTTTTAAATAAGGGGCTGGCAATCCTTTTGCCGTAAAGTCGGCTATAATATCTTCTTCTTCCACGCTTCCCCAGCCATAAGTAATAATGACTTGGTCGCCATGCTCGGCAAACTTCATGGCTATTTCTTTGCCTATTCCCTTTGTGCCTCCTGTTACCAGCACTACTCGTTGCGTATTATCTGACATAGTTTTCTTGTATGATTTTTAAAATCTCTTCTTCGTTAAAAGTAAGCTCGTGCATCATGGTTTCTATGCTGTATGTTTCCTCAAACAGCTTTCTGCGCTCCATGCTTTGGTAGCGTTTAAGAACCGTTAATGCCTTTCGCGGTTTTTCGGCAATGGCCAACGCCAAACTTTCTGCTTTTTCTTGCACTTCGGCCTTTGGCAAAATGTAATTCAAGTTCGTTTTACCTATCAGACTGTTGCCTTTATAGAAGTTTCCTGTGTACTGCATTTCTTGCGCCATGGCGGGGCTCATAAAATGCTCCAACAATTTGGTGATGCCCATGCCGGGTGTAAAGCCCATATTCATAAAGGAGCATCCGTATCTACTTTCCTCCCCCAAAATCGCAATATCAGCACAAGCGCCAATTGCCAAGCCGCCACCTATGGCGTGCCCTTCCATGGCTGCAATTACTGGTACTGGTATATCTAAGATCATTTTGGAAAGAATGATATCCACTGGCTCGATTTCTCTTTTGCAAAGTTTGATCAGGGTCTCCATATCTGCTCCCGAACAAAAAATGTCTGAAGTGCCGCTCATCAGAACTACCTTGATAGCAGGATTATTCTTCAATTCTTCCAGTACGGGCATTAACTCCTCAATAAATGGCGCAGATAGCGCGTTCTTTCCCGCCACATCCTGCATTTTCAAATATGCAATTGAATTGGAATCAATAGAAAGTTGGATGAGCGCGTTTGATGGAGACATTATTATTGTTTTAATGATAGTCCGTTGATTTACCCGTGCTATTGGCAGATACAGTCACCCTGTGCGCCTCAGGCGTATCAGGGTCTAACATAGATGCTGAAACAAGTTCAGCATGACGCGGTCTGCTGGTATTAGGTAAATAGGCGGATAGTCATGTTGTTCTTTAAATTATTTGAGGAGCGCTAATTTCCCGCAATATTATTTCTTTTAAAACA
>Ga0316208_1002552_pt1 | contig 14655 bp, 14 predicted proteins | sample 3monopyrite_MG_FD_204944 | JGI IMG/M metagenome (GOLD analysis project Ga0316208, IMG submission 204944) | Microbial mat bacterial communities from mineral coupon in-situ incubated in ocean water Damariscotta River, Maine, United States -... | ecosystem: Environmental > Aquatic > Marine >... | reverse complement strand
ATATTAGGCCGCCAAAAAATATGAGACAACATTATTGGAAAACTAGAAATCGCAAAACTTGCTAAATGTAAAATACGTTTTAAGCCTGAAGGGTTACGAGGTACCCAGAGAGGACAGCGCCAAACCTTTACACCTTCAATTAATTCTTTGCGATAACACAAAGATGAATATTTCGTAGAGACTTTCCATTCAGGATAATAAGGTGGTGCAGTTACTACTCGAACTTCATGCCCTTGTTGAGATAACCACTCGGCCATTTCTCCAGAATACTTCCCTATCCCTGTTAACTCTGGTGAATAGTTAATACCGTAGACTAGAATACGCATGAAATTTTATTTATTTTCTTTTTGTTCTAATTCATGAGTTTTTAAAACAATAAAATATTCATAAATAGATTGTAATATGGCGTAAGTAAAACCCGCCCTTCCATCTAAAAAACCTTTTTTCCCAAAATAAAGGATTAAAAACTTAACAAAAGGTCGAAAAGGTAAACGATAAAACAATTCTTTTTGATGAAATCTTTTTCTATGAAAATCTTTTTCTATAAATGCTTTAACCAAACTAAAAGGAGTATTGTTTTTTCGGTTTGCAACAATTTGTTGTGCTTCAAACTTGCTATATGAGTTATGTCTTTCAACCCAATAGTCAACCCCTTTGCTAAAAGGGTAATGGTCAAGAAAACCATCAACCTGACCGACGGTACCATCTGCAATAAGAACGGGATTAATTAGTCTTTCGTAATGCATTTTTTCAGGACGAACCAATCGCATATAAAAGGGTGAAGTTTGAACATGCTTCAACCATACCCCCATAAAAAAATCTCGACGTTGCACACTAAAAGCGACATGCTTGGTAGGTGAGGCAAGAAGCAATTGTATATTCTTAATTAAATAGGGAGTCATTCTTTCATCAGCATCAATAATAAATACCCACTCATATTTAAATTTAATATTTTTTAAACCCCAGTTTCTATGTGCAGCTTCATCTCCACCAAATGCCAATTCATCACCATATTCACGTTGCGTTACAACAGCACCAAACTGTTTAGCAATTTCAACCGTAGAATCAGCGCTCATTGAATCGTAGACATGAATATCATCAGACCAAGACACACTATCCAAACAACCTGATATATCATGCTCTTCATTTTTAGTTAAAATAAGAATAGATATATTACTGCTCATATTTATTTTTTAACCTTTCTTTTGCCTTTTTTTACAGCAGGGTTACCGGCATAAACCCTCCATGACTCAATAGGACTTCTAGTAACAACCGATCTTGCACCAATAACAGCACCTTCTGGTATTTCTATACCAGGATGAATAAAAGCTTCAGCACAAATCCAAGAATGCATACCAATAGTAATTGGTTTGGCTATCAACTGGAAATTTTTACTATTGTAGTCATGTGTGCCACCACACAAATGCGCACCTTGCGAAACCACCACATAATCACCAAGACTGATCGTGTCCATGCAATATAGAGTGACCCCATCAGCCACACCAATATAATTTCCAAAAAATAAATTCCAGGGCGCCCATACCTTCACGCTGGGATAAACATGACATCCTCGTCCGATTTTCGCACCAAACAATCGAAGCAACATAATCCGCCATGAATGCAGTGGGCGAGGACTTATCCTAAACAGTAAAATGTAAACGATACCCCAAAGCGCTCTTAACAACCTGTTGCCTAGAGAAAAGGAAGGTCCTCGATAGGGATCGTTTTCTTCCAGAATCACTTTGCATCTCCCTGAATTATTTCAATCAATCTCTCTGCTGCACGCCGAACATGAAAGTGGTTTGCAAAACATATTTTAGTTTTATTCTTCATAGATTGAAATGATTCTGAATCTAGTTGAAGCCAACGTTCAAAATTAATGATAGTTCCAGCCAAAGTATCATCTGCTACAAAACCTGCGCCATCCGCTTCAATCTCACGCCAGATATTGACCTTGTTACTTATCAACACGGGCTTACCACATGCTAATGCTTCAGCAACCACAATACCAAAATTTTCTTGATGTGATGGTAAACAAAACACTTCTGCTGCGTAAAATGCTCCCCACTTCATATCATCCTGCAACATTTCAAGCCAAGTAATGCGCTGAGAAATACCAAGCAATTCAGCATGTGCTTTGAGTTTAGGTACCCAACCAGTTTGATCCGGCCCAGCGATAACTAGAAGAAGATTTTCATCCAGATGAGAAATTTTGGCAAAGGCTTCAATTAATAGATCACAACCTTTCTTCTCATGAATACGGCTCAGATACAAAGCTATACGCTTGCCTTGAAGCTTAGGATATATATTTAGAAACTTGGTCGTTAAGCCATCCTTATCTGCTGGTGGATTTTCCACACCATAATTAGTAACCGCCTCTTTCACTTTGTATAAGTAAAAAGACTCTCTAGCCAATAACCGTTCTTCTTCACTAGTAAAAATTACCCTTCTTGCATCACGAAGCACACGGTATTCAGCCCAAGGCCAGTAGAGCCATTTTTTTAAATGCTTCAATGGGTAATTGTTCTTGAACCACGGGTCAAGCATTCCATGAGTAAAAACAAAATAAGGAGTTGATGTACCTGCCAACGCATGCCAAGCCGCAAAACCTACGTATTGCCATAATCCCTGTACAATTACTGCATCGTATTCATCAGCATGTGCTTTCAACCATGGTACTAAACGTGGTGAATATTCATAGTTCGATATCGACGGACCAATTGCATAGATCTTTATTTCACTATTCTGCACCCACTCATCTTCCGATGAATCCAGACTGCAAATTTCAACTTCAACCCCCATACTTCTATGTATAGCACTTAACTGTTTAACACCTTCTATGGGGCCGCCATTTTTTGGATCAACGGATGAAATAAGACGGAGAATTTTCATTTTTTTCTCATAAATACTAATTAATCTTGTTAAATAATTCTATTTTCTTAATCATAGACAATAACTTCAATAAGTAAGTTTTATAGCAACTAATTTTGAAAAAAATATTGAGAGTTAATTATTAATAGTACTGAAAATATAATCATTTATTATGAAGTCTAAATTACTCATATGTATTTAGAATTCAAACTCAGATAGATATAGATAAATTCAATTTTTTATCACAGCAATCACCACTATATTAACTCTTACTTTGACATTGAAAAAAGACTTAAATTTGTTTGGACACCTATTATTTCACTCTTTATTTAGCATCATCCGTGCTTTAGTTAGCAAATTGTTTGCCCATTGTTTTGGCGTAAATTGCAAAGACAATCGATAACTGTTTTCACTCATAATGCTTCTTTCTTTCACTTCCAACATAGAATAACGTAACATTGCTTGTGCTAATTCATTAGCATCACCAGTTTCAACAATGTAACCATTGTAACCATCTTGAACAAGATGAACAGATGCACCAACAGCATCTGTGGTAATTACTGACATTCCTGCTGTAACAGCCTCATGCACAACTAAACCCCAAGGTTCAAAAGTACTTGGTAATATCAAGCAGCTTGCTTGTAAAAGTTCTCTAGGTAAATCACTTGGTTGACAAAAACCTTGATATTCAACACCTTCCACATCATCAATTAAAGGCAGTAATGGACCAGTTCCATAACATTTAAGCGTCCAAGGTTCTGAAGTAGAATCACGATAACGGCGGTAGGCATCCACAAGGACATCAAGCCCTTTCTCTTGTGAAAATCTACCTATGAAAACAAACGAACGTGGTTCTGACTGTGTTCTCATTCGAGACTCATAAGTCTTAGAAAAATTCTGATGGTCACAACTATATAGGCCACGTAAAATATTCGCCTGTTTAAAGCCCATTTTATGTGCAAAAACTGCTTGCCGTTCACCCGCAACAAAGAATGCTTCACAAATTGGATGAAGATAATAACGTGCCGTAAAAACACCTAGCCACTGCCTTAGTTGCCCAAGCCAAGGGCGATCTGATGTAAATATACGAACAGATCTCCCTTTAAAATGTTTTAATACCTTACGATATCCTGAATTATGCCAATTCGCACATAGAATAACATCAGGACGAAACTCGTCGAGCCTAGAAATTAACTCAGTTATATCTACTCTATTTACCCACTGATAGCGGTTTTCAATCCATAAAAAAAGATTCTCATCAAACGGTGCGTCTTTAGAAACCTTAATATTAGATACAAATATTTCTACATCATCGATTTCATCTAATTCCTTTAAACAAGCATTCATATAACCTGATAAACGAGTATATAAAATAGCAGTTCTCATTTAATTCACTCTTAAGTGTGTAAGGATGCGGCTAAATGTATACCTAGGATTCATTATCAGTTTCTCAAATAGATATATTTTCGCCAGTAATTTGTCTAAAGATGTTATTTCTCGTCCCATCGACTTTAAAAAAATACGATTGCGATCTTTCACGTATACCTCATTCAATCTGCCAGAGCCACTAATTGACGAATCATATATTCTAAATAAAGCAAGCTCCGCATAGAGTATTCCAAACTTCATATTTTGTGCAGCCATATCTGAAAACAATTCTCCATCCCAACAAGTTCGATTTTCAATATTGAAGCCATTTGTCGCTAAAAAAGCATTTTTTCTAAAGAAAGTGCTTTGCTGTAGAAATGTCACAGCGCCAAAAGCATATAATCTTTTCGTGAAGTTAGTTGGTAAAACTTTTTTTATGAACTTATCGTCATCATCCACAATTAAACCACAACCACATACCACGTCAATGTCCAGATTTTTATTAAAGTAGTTAAAAACCATCTGTAAACTACAAGGTAGAAGTGCATCATCGGCATTAATAAAACCCAATACATCACCTGTCGCAAGAGCAAACCCCTTATTTAAACCATCAGCAGGTCCTTTGTCTTTTTCATAAATAATATGCTCAATTCTGTCTCTATATTTTTCTATAATGTCTCTACTACCATCTATTGAACCAGGATCAACTACAATATACTCAATATCAGTATAATCTTGGTTAATCACCGATAAAATGGCCTCTTCAAGAAACTGAGCCTGATTATATGAGATCGTTACAATTGATATTTTCATTTTCTTTTAATAATTCCTTTATTTAAAAATGATAAATATGCAAAATATGAAGCTAAAAACACGGCTGTACCCCACCGAGCAGATGCACCAAAAGGAGAGAAGAAAATACTCCACACCAAACCTAACATTCCATAATAGTAATAATAGGGTAAGCTTCTCATGTAACTAAAAAAAGTACGTATCAACTCTCTTAGAAGATAGATCCAAAATAGACCACCTAAAATGCCTGACCAAACCATAGCACCCATAATATACGAATGAACAGGTATAAGACCAAGCTCATAGTCAAATAATTTAGCCTCATTTTGTAAATAACCGAACTTATAAAGAAGTTGAAAATATTGTGAAATATAAATTCCTGAAGTATCTCTAGCCCAAGAGCCATGTCCAATAATAGGACTGTCAAAAAATGCTTTTAATGAAACAAATAGCTCAGTGCGGCCACCTAATAATGCACCATAAGAACCACTTGCCTGCATTCGGTATTTTTCAGCTGCCAACTCAGGTAACAAAGATAGAAAAGCCTCTGAAGAAAACAACTCTGTGAAAAAAAAATTAACAATCAACAATAATGGGATAGCAATTATAATCAGTTTTGAAAGGTTGATATTTTTTTTAAAAAACGTTGGAACAGATAACTTTTTATCCAAATTCACATAGTAGAAAAAAAGAAAAGCCAGTAGTGGAAAAAAAGCCATAGTCCTGGCATTAAAGAATAAAGATGTTAAAAAAAATAAAATAATCACAATTAATACTGGTGTTAAATAATTAGATTTCCTAAAAAATGAAGTGTAAACGATAAAAAGCATCAAAATACTAGAGCCTAGTCCCCACTTCCATAAATTCAACTGTGCATATTCACCAGGAATCAGCAGCACTTGAATTAATTTAAAAAAGAAAAAACCTAAAAGAAACGAAGGTAAATTATTAAGTTTTTTTCTAAAATAGGTTACGAGCCCCAACATAGAAAACACAAAGACAATAGGCGCGCCCACACCTTTAATCGAAGCGATCAATTCAGTTTTATTTAAAATATCTGAAAAAAATTGCGCGCTTGCCCAAAGCAAGGCGAAAAAAAATAAACGTTTTTCTATGTTTGTAAATCTTAAATGTCTAGCTTTAAGCAAAAGATAAAGAATAAAAAATAATTCACCAAAAAAAAACTCACCACCGAGAGAAAGCTTTATGCTCGATATAGAACCCAAAAAAAACACCGCAAGATTAAAATCAAACTTAGTTTGAACTTTATATGAAATAGCATTCATATATTAACTTGATTTAATACCGAGCTGTATACAGCCCGAGTCTCTCTGGCACATTTTTCCCATGAAAAACGTAATATATTTACCTTGCCTAGCAATGTTAACTCTTCTCTTTTATTCTCGGACATAAGAACATTTTCTATTACACCTTTCATTTCAAGCGTGTCCATTGGATTAAAAAATTCTGCTGCATCACCTGCGACTTCTGGTAAGGAGCCTGTATTCGAACAAATAACAGGACAACCATATGACATGGCTTCTAAAATCGGCATACCAAAACCTTCATATTTTGAAGGGTATATCAGGGCGCTTGCATCAATGTATAGCTGAGCAAGAAGTTTATCTGCACCAGACATATACTTAACATTATCGGTTAAATCATACATATTTATAAAGCTAATTTCTTCGGGCGTAAAATCGCCACCACCAAAACAAATAATTTTAAAGTTGTTCTTTAGAAAAGATGATAAAGAAAAAGAATATGCAAAATTTTTAAAATTTTTATAACCATCTCTCTTTCCTACATACAAAATAAAAGGCTCGTCAAATATTCTAACAGGAGAGTCCAATAGAGCATTGAAATTAAAGTCATTACCATGATGGACAACTGATATTTTTGTAGCTGGAACACAAAACAATTTAACCAGATCTTTTTTTGTGTTTTCAGAAACACAAATAATATGATCCGCCTTTTGAACCGCATGATATTTGTTTGATTTTTTAATATCGAAATTACCAGCAGAGAATAACTCAGGAATCATATCATGTATTGTCAATATATGCTTTGCATTCATTGGACAAGTATTTATACTGTTGTAATATGTCTCATGAAAAATATCTGTCTTACTATCAATCTTTGAATAAAAATAAGAAATCATATTGTTAATACCACAATACAATCTTCTAGTGTATGGAAAATTATATATATTCATTCCATAAATAGTGATATTATGATTTTTTTTCAAATAAGAATTAATATAAAGTGGTGACAGAACTTTCACTTTATCTTTTTTATTATTAGCCAAACAAGTTGCCAGCTCATTAAAATAGCGAGAGATACCGCCATATTCATGTAAACAAAATATATTATAATCATAAACAATATTCATTTTACCACGCAAAACTTGTTAAATATTTATATAAATTACATGCACAATTAATTTCTAGTACATATTTCCATTCTGATCGTCACCGAAACCATACTATCATAACTTCTCAATTTTATTTGTTATAACATTCAAAACATCCAAGCCTTTGATTAATTCATATCTACCTTCTCCAGAAAGAAAAGAGAGTGAACCATCTTTATTCCTACTTTGGCGGAACTTACTTTCTCTAAATGCGTCATCAACCGAAACTTTTTTTATCTTATCATTTAACAAATCTTTTCTAACAAAATAAGCATTATTTCCAGCAAGGTTACAACCAATTAAGGAATAACCTTTACCAGATGCCACATAATTTAATGCCGAAAGTGAAGATCCAAAAAATAAGTTACTATAGTGAGCACGGTTTCTATAAAAATCTTTTCTATAAGGTGTTGAGATAGGTCTATCTTTACCAAAAACACTATTATATTCCATAATTAATATTGATGGATTTAATTTAGAAAAATCCAATTCAGATAATATATGATAATCATTTCCGTCAATATCAACATGCAGGAGCCCTACATTTGACATGCCTGACTCTGCTAATAACTGATTTATATTATCCTTATCTACAAAAGCTGCTCTACTATCTAAACTATAGCGCCAATACCAGCTTTGATTTCTCAGTAAACTCATCGCTTGGTCTGAACCATCTAAAACAAAACCAGCCCAATTGTTGTTCATCATTAAAAATCTTGTATTAGACTCTAAGTAACTCTCAACCCCGAACTCAATAAACGTATTGTTTTTTATATCTAAATTTTTTATTAAATATTGAATTATACCATCATCACCATATTCACTAAAAATCTTAAACTCATAATCATTAATATGAGTTGAGTTTATGGTATATTGTTGATTAGAAAGCATGGCGCCAATCGCCAATAACGCTGTCTCATCTCGATGAGCTTTAAAAACTCGACGTATAATTTTTTTTAATAAATTTATCATAAAATATTACTGCATTTAACCATTGATATAAAGTTGTGAATACGCTTTAACTATACTACCCCTAGTCAAATTAGTTGCCAACTCATTCAAAAACTTTATACGCCTCTAACTTTTTTAAAATGCTCTATTTCATTAGTCCGTACAGAAGAAAAAACATCCATGTCTTGTTTATGAAAAACACAAATATCGCAATATTTTTTTGACTTCCAGCCAGAATAAAAACCATGAATATCCTCAAGTAACATATCATTATCCAAATCAATATGTATTAAGTACTCCCCTGTATTTTCAAATATCAATGCCATTCTATACCCGATTTTTTTTAACGCATTAAACACCTCAAACCCATCATCATTATTCTGACTAAAAAAGAATGGATCATATTCAAAAAAAAGTACTGATTTTAATTGACTAAGCAGTTCAATCTCACTTTTTATTATTAAGCAATCATATCCGTCTGTGTCAATTTTAATAATCCTAGGACTTTTAAACGCTGGTTTCAATTTTATAATTGACGATAATTTATTAATTTCAAAACTCTGGTCTGAATTTGAATTTTCTAATAAATGACCAGTACCACCCTTAACATTAATATTGCCAATAATAATTTTTGATTCATTTCCAACAAATGAATTAACACAGTCGACATCTTTTAAATTTTTAGTGTTTTCCTTGAGAATAGAGTAAAAATTGATATCGCCGTCAATACAAAGAATAGGGAAACAGTTTAAATTTCTTAATATTGCAACAGTATCCCCAACATTCGCACCAATATCGATTAATGTCATTTCAGGATATTTAACCTGTAGACAAGCTGAAACCCTACCAATATTTTTTGAATATTCAGGATATGACTGCCTAATGGTTGGTAAATCGTGTGATAGCGGTATTAATATTTGTGTATCATCAAGAACATACTTTACTAAGTTATCCCCAATAAATCGCAAATACATTTTTTTTACTAACCACATACCTTTTGTAATCATTTTCCAAAAGAATGATTTTTTTTCTTTGCATTCACAAAATTAAATATACAAAACAACATTTGAGCTAAATATGATGTTTTCATAACATACCTTATAATTATTTTATATTTCCTTAGATAACAATAAAAACAACGACTAAAAGATCATTAATTAACCTATCCTATATTTCTAGAGAACAACCATAATTTAACTATATCTTGGATATTTTCTCATAATCAGATCACACATTAAGTTCAAGTAATATCTTCACAAAAGGTAGAATATATTTAAATGCCTTACATGCTGCAACTTTAAAATCCAACTTTGAAATATTGTGTTCTACAAACATATGAAGCTCATCTTTAGAGCATGATGAAATCCGAAGTCAGTAGCGATATTTTCAAAAATATTTTTTTTGTAAAACTGATATGCTGTCCGACATATAGCATATAATAAAACTTATCTCTACTCACAATATATTAAACTTCTAGCTTTCTGAAATAAACCGGCATTAAAAAACCATATGGTATAATCACACAAACCAAGTACGACACAACTGAACCATAAACAGCACCTTCGACACCAACATATGAAATAAACACCACAGAAAAAATCAAATTAAAAACTGCCGCCATTATTGATATAACAATTTGTATTTTAATGATTTTCAATCCGTTTAATAAGACAGATAAAGTATTTCCCATAAGCACCATTAACATCCAAACCCCACAACCTATTAATAACATTATTGAAACAACTATTTCTTTACCAATCCAGAGACGAATCAAATCTTCTCCAAAGAGTACAAGTATAATTGACGTAGGTAAACCAATTAACAATGTCACTTTCATACTTTTGATAAAAACATTTTTTATCCATACATTATCTCTGCTAGCAAAAGCTTCACTGTATGCAGGCCATAGCGGAGCTAAAAATAAAGACATCAACATTGGTGCGAGCATAAAAAGCTGCATAGATATTGAGTATTGAGTTACAAAAGAAGGACCAAGCATATTGGCAATAATAATATTATCTGACTGCATTAAAATTGCAGAGGTGATTTGTAAAACAAAAAACAGACCACTTATACCCAAGACGGATTTTGCTTCTGCTTTCGAAACAAATCGAAACTTAGGAATTAATTCTCTCTTTTGTATAAAAAAATAGTTAATACTATTAGTTGCTGCAGCTAAAATAGGCCCACTTACAAATGCCACCGCAAAACCAAGAACACCTAGTTCCATCTGGATAGCTATATAGACAAAAAGCAAGGACAATATACGTCCATTGGCAGTCCAAAATGCTTCAATATCACCCTTTTGAAAGCCACGTTGAATATTCCCAACCACTGAAAACGGCATACCCAAAAAAAATGCCAAGCCAACAATCAAGACAAGTAATGATAGTTGACTCATATTACGACTATCCGCTATACCAAAAACCCATTCCCAAGGAACAAACCTGTAAATAGAAGAAAAAAGAATTGCACCGAACAATGCAATTATCAACACAATAAAATAACCAGTAGAAACAATTGGCTGCAGGGCTTTCGTAGAATGAGCACCTGTTGCTTGAGAGACCAAGTTAACCAAGCCATTAGCTACCCCACCATTTGCAAATGAAAGCATTGCAATCAAAGAAGAAACTGCGACCCATAAACCATATTGCTCAACACCTAAATAATCAATAGCCATAGGGACTATAGAAAAGGTCACTAAGACGCCAATCATCTTAGCATACACACCAACGGTGAAGGTTTTAATAATTCTTTTTTTTCGCTCCAAGGACCGTACAAACAAACTCACTCTTCAACCCTCAATACACACCCCCAAGAGAAATTTAATTACCTAAAGTAAAGTATCTTTTCATTAAATAAGACTTATCACTCTTAGTTTTCAATTACCAACTATAGTATTCATTAAAGTGTATCCTAACTCAGTGTTATATGTTCGTCTTGATATTATTTTTTTTAATTAAATAATTAAGCTCGCCCTTCCTTAATCAGGTTTTCAAAGTAACTAATTGTTTCTTTTAATCCTTCTTCAAGTTTAACAATAGGTTCCCAACCAAGTTCTTTCTTTGCCAGCGTGATATCAGGTTGCCGTTGCCTGGGATCATCTTGAGGTAACGGATGTAAACTCAATTTAGACTTTGAGTTAGTAATTTCTATAATTTTTTCTGCAAGCTCTTTAATAGTAAACTCAACCGGATTACCTAAATTAACTGGACCAGTAAATTCATCTGTTGCCATTAAACGAATAAAACCATCTATAAGCTCATCAACATAACAAAATGAACGACTCTGAGAACCATCACCATAGATAGAGATATCTTCACCTTTTAAGGCTTGAATAATAAAGTTAGATACGACACGTCCATCACAAGGATGCATGTTTGGTCCATAGGTATTGAATATTCGTGCAATTTTAATTTTAACTTGATTTTCTCTATGGTAATCAAAGAATAAAGTTTCAGCACAACGTTTACCTTCGTCATAACATGAACGAATTCCAATGGGATTGACATTACCCCAGTAATCCTCTTTTTGTGGATGAACATGAGGATCACCATAGACTTCACTGGTTGATGCCTGCATGATTTTGGCATTTTGACGTTTAGCTAAACCAAGCATGTTGATGGCACCTAATACACTGGTTTTATTCGTATGAATAGGATTATTCTGGTAATGAGGTGGCGAGGCAGGACAGGCCAGATTATAAATCTCATCAATTTCAAGATGAATGGGAAACTCAACATCATGACGAATGAGTTCAAAGTTATGATCATCCATTAAGTGTTCAATATTATCTTTGGTGCCAGTGAAAAAATTATCCAAACAGAGAATTTCATTGCCTTCTTTTAATAGTCGCTCACTGAGATGAGAACCTAAAAATCCTACACCACCCGTTATAAGAATGCGTTTACGATGATAATTATCCATTTGTTGCATCCCGCCCAATTGATATGTAACTAAAGCCTAGTTTATGCATATATTGAGGTTCATATTGATTTCGACCATCGAAAATTACATGTGAGTTCATTAACTCTTTCATTTTTTCAAAATCCGGATTATTAAATGATTTCCACTCAGTCACGAGAATAAGTGCATCAACATCGGGGAATACATCATACTGGTGTTCTACTAATTTTAGGTGGCCATTTTCAAACCATTCTTTAGGTAACTCTTGTTGTGCGATCTCACTGGCAACGGGGTCATAGGCAACAACTTTAGCTCCTGCTGCGATTAACTCGTGCAATATAACTTTAGAAGGTGCTTCACGCATATCATCGGTACCGGGTTTAAATGCTAAGCCCCATAATGCAAATGTCATCCCACTTAAATCATTTCCATAGTGCTTAACTATTTTTTCAAAAAAATGGAATTTTTGCTGATTATTGCGTTGTTCAACTGCTTTTAATACCATTGCATCATAATCAACAGAATTTGCAGTACGTATTAATGCTTGTACATCTTTAGGAAAACAGGAGCCACCGTAACCACAGCCAGGATAAATAAATGAAAAACCAATGCGACTATCAGAACCAATACCCTGACGCACATTTTCAACATCAACTCCTAAAATATCGCACAGGTTGGCAATTTCATTCATGAAAGAAATCTTTGTCGCAAGCATCGAATTTGCAGTATATTTTGTCATTTCAGCATCACGGATTCCCATAGTAATGATATTTTGATGGTTACGCATGAATGGTCTGTACAAGTCATGCATGAGCGCAGCCGCTTTATTTGTTTTCGTACCAATTACTACACGATCGGGGCGCATAAAGTCTTCTATTGCAGTTCCTTCTTTAAGAAACTCTGGGTTACTGGCAACATCAAAAGAAATATTGATATTTCGTTTATCCAGTTCATCTTGAATTGCCGCAGTTACTTTATCAGCTGTTCCAACAGGAACAGTCGATTTATCAACAATGACTGCATAACCAGTCATATGTTTTCCAATATCACTTGCAACACCTAATACATACTGAAGATCAGCAGAACCATCTTCACCAGGGGGCGTACCTACAGCAATAAAAACTAAATCGGCACTGTCAATAACATCGGCTAATGAGGCAGTAAAAAATAACCTTTCTTCCTCAACATTCTTTGTGACCAGTTCTTCCAGACCCGGCTCATAAATCGGCAGAATACCTTTATGCAAATTGTTTATTTTTGTATCATCAATATCAACGCAGGTAACTTTATTTCCGCGTTCAGCAAAACATGCTCCAGTAACAAGTCCAACATAACCTGTACCAATTACCACTATTTTCATTGATTACTCTCTTTCGTATATATTGTTTTGAACCGTCATAGTTTTTAAATCTTCTTCTAACTCTACGTTATATGTCCAGCCCATATTCGTTAACCAAATCACATCGATTAACTTTCTTCTAAGTCCATCTGGCTTACCAGCATCAAACTTAAGTTCACCTTTAAAGCTAACCACACTTTTTATGGTTTCAGCCATCTATAGAGATGGTCGATGCGGTCTGTATTAAATGATGAGGCGCGGCGTTTAATACCATGAACTTCATAACCTTTATTTAATAAAAACTCTGCCAGATAGGTACCATCTTGCCCGGTTATTCCAGATATTAATGCTTTTTTCATATTAAAACTCAGTCTTTTTTTTCGTTAGTCTTTTAAACCAGTCTTTAGTCGCTTGTCGCTTGTCGCTTTACATACCCGATTTTATACATAAAAAAGTCGTAAGTCTTCGACCTACAACTTCTGACTAACGACTAATAACTTATGACTTTGTTTTAATAAGCCTTATCAGAAAATAAGACAAACACCGTTTGGAAAATGATTTTTATGTCTAAACCCACTGACCAGTTATTGATGTATTCAAGGTCATATTCCACTCTGCGCGCCATTTCTTCGACTGTTTTAGTTTCACCACGGCAATTGTTCACTTGCGCTAAGCCCGTTAAGCCGGGTTTAATGTTATGCCGTGCCATGTAGGCGATTACTTTATCGGAATAAAAGTTATTGTGTTCAACGGCATGTGGCCTTGGGCCAACCAATGACATAGTGCCATTAAGTACATTCCATAGTTGTGGCAATTCATCGATGCTGGTTTTACGTATAAACTTACCCACTTTGGTAATACGCGGGTCTTCTTTTGTGGCTTGAGTGATTTCTCCATCACCTTCTTTGTGCTCACGCATGCTGCGAAATTTCCATACATTAAAGACTTCACCTTGCATGCCATGGCGTTTTTGTTTGAAAAGCACGGGGCCTTTTGAACTGAGTTTTACCGCAAT
>Ga0316208_1002551_pt1 | contig 14656 bp, 9 predicted proteins | sample 3monopyrite_MG_FD_204944 | JGI IMG/M metagenome (GOLD analysis project Ga0316208, IMG submission 204944) | Microbial mat bacterial communities from mineral coupon in-situ incubated in ocean water Damariscotta River, Maine, United States -... | ecosystem: Environmental > Aquatic > Marine > Coastal... | reverse complement strand
ATCATGACACACAAACTTTTCGAGAAAATAAGGTCCGTTCGCTGGTCAATCAAAAGGTGAGCTTCATGGAAACCACATTTGTCAGGCTGGAAAGCCTAACCTACTTTTCCCTAACGCCTATCTCCTTTTTGGTTCCGGCTATGCCGGGTTAGGCGTTAGGAATAAACTTGATCTGTAGGGTGCGTCGTGACGCACCAATTTAATTACACCGTGCTAAAAGGTGCATCACGACGCACCCTACTTTATTCAGTATTGAATCCAACTTTATGACTCCTGATTATCTTTCTGAAAGTCTCGTTCACGATCCGGTCCACGGTTATATTTCGTTTGTTTCTCGCTGGGGACTGGAAGAGCATTGCCCGTCTGGAAATGTACAACGTGCCCAGGCGGAAGCGTCGCTTTCTTCGCAACTGGCAAGCAACATCACTGCGATGCAGGAAGACGAAGTTTCCGAACAGCAAATTATTGATCACCCCTGGGTGCAGCGAATGAGGCAGATTCACCAGTTGCAAACCGCCTGGTGGGTCTTTCCTTCTGCCGAGCATATGCGGTTTCAACACATTCTTGGTGCGATGCACTTAGCGTCCCGGTGCATTACCCAGTGGTACGATTCTCTTCGCGATTCCTGTGAAAATGTCCCGAGTAAAGCACATGTGGAATGTCTGGTTCGTTTGGCGGCGTTACTACACGATGTGGGGCACGGTCCGTTTGGTCATTTTTTCGATGACCACTATCTGGATCAATACGGCTTAACGCATGAAGATTTAGGGGCGCACATTATCGAACATGAATTGGGCGATCTTATTCGTGGCGTCAGACGGAATCCGAATGGCGTCATGAAGCCGCTTGAAGTGCTTGATCCAAAGCAAATAGGCTGGCTCATTCGCAGACCCAAAGATGGCGAAACCGATGGGCATCCCGATTGGCTGAAAAAACTTCGTGCCCTGTTCAGTGGTATTTATACAGTCGATAATATGGACTTCGTGTTACGAGATGCTTACATGTCTGGTTACAACACGAAGGCATTCGATGTATCGCGTTTGTTGCATTACAGTTTTTTTACTCCCGAAGGGTTAACAATCCACGCACGCGGATTACCAACGTTGATCAGCTTTATTGAAACACGAGCGAGCCTGTTTCGCACAATCTATTTTCATCGAACCGTTCGCGGCTTGGATATCGCGCTGGAAGAACTGTTCCCGCAAACGATGAAACATCTTTTCCCAGGCAATCCGCTGGATCATCTCGATGAATACATGCTGCTGACAGAACTTTCGTTCCTGGTTGATATCGGTCGCTGGTCACGCAGTCAGGTTCCTGAAATTAAAGAGCTGGGAACGCGCTGGGCAGCAATTTTACGTCGCGATGTGACCTGGAAAATGGCTTGTGAACGATCAATCAATTTTCATGCAGCCGGTGCAGCGCGGATGACAATCTTTTCGGAACCAGATCTCATTCTGAAACGAGTGCGGGATCGTCTGCCAGCCGACTTACGGGATATTCCGCTGCGTCACGATGTCGCCCAGCACTATCATCGCCCGAGCGCAAAACTGCCGACTAACGGTCAGAATTTTCTGCTCGATCCCGCAATCAACAAACCTCGCGAATTGAACGATGACGAATTGTTTCGGCAACTACCGATCAGTTTCCTCATCTTCCGAATTTACGCACAGGATCACGGTCACGAAAAAATCCTGAATGATGCCCTCAATTCCGTCCTGGGAGATGCAACCGACGCCAAAACAAATATGTAATGCTAAGTTAGTTCACGCATTTGCATTTAATGGCTGATCACATCCTGCCTGCCGCCCCATCGATGCCTCTTTCCTAGGCACTTATGATTCTGTTGCATTAATTATAGTCACTCTGAATGCGATAAAACGAATAAACAATTGGCAGGTAATTTCCGTAACTTTATACAGTGATTAAGGATAGGGGTTTCGTCGGAAAAAGTATGATTCTCTGGCACGTCCTTTGCGATGGTAACGAACTGCGATGTCTGTTTCTGCCTCGCATTACCAGGCAGAATTCTACTTAGTCGGAGGTGTGGCCGGATTGATAAAAGTTTATCACGCCGGACGAGCGCCCATGCCTTCGACTTTTCTTTGCTCCAGCTTCCTCAACTGCAACCAATATTTCTTCAACTGCGACCAATATACTGTATACTCTGCTTTGAAGTTCTTTGTTCACAACTTAAGAAGCAGTTTAATCAATGCCTGTTCGCGTTTGTAGTTTCGAGTCCCGTCGTTCGAGTGAGATGGAAACTCTCATTCGAAAGTTCGGCGGTGAGCCAACCGTTGCGCCTTCCATGCGAGAGGTTCCGCTGGAAGAGAATCTGATTGCAGGGCAATTTGCCGATCAGATGATTGCCGGGCAGGTTGATGTTCTCATTTTTATGACGGGCGTTGGGGCAAAAACTCTGCTTGATGCCATTGCCACTCTCGACAAGTTGGAACCGTTCCTCATCTCTGTTGAAAAACGAATGGTCATCGTTCGTGGCCCTAAACCTTTCGCACTGCTTCGGGAACGAAAAATCCATGTTGATTATCGAGCATCCGAACCAAACACCTGGCGAGAAATATTGAAGATAATCGATGACGAGCCAATTTCGCTGGCAGAAAAAAAAGTGGCTGTTCAGGAATACGGCAAACCGAACCTGAAATTTTACGAAGAGCTAAAACAACGAGGAGCCGAAGTGATTCCGGTCCCAGTTTATCGCTGGGAATTTCCAACTGATCTCGAACCGCTTTATCAAGCGATTAAAGCGACAATCGCCGGTCAATTCAATTTACTGTTGTTTACTTCTGCCAACCAGATTGACAACATTCTGCAAGCAGCCGAACAACTTGGTGAGCGTGAAAGCTGGTTACAGGCCGCCCGAAAATGCACCCTCGCATCGATCGGCCCCACGTGCAGTGAAAGAATGCGAGAACTCGAACTGCCCGTCCATCTCGAACCGACTCACCCCAAAATGGCTCATCTGGTCCGCGAAGCGATAGAATTTGTTAATGGCTAACCGGACCGCACCTCGTTGAGGATTAAAATTGGTCAACCTGATTTGTGCAGAATTCAAATTTATAAACCGGCCGCTGTTCATCTAACAACTAAGCAATAAAATCGGGGGAGTTCTGACATGACAGATAGCCATTACAATCGTCGTGATATGCTGGGCTATGCGACTCTGTTTGGCTCTGCTTTTTTAGCTTCGCAGGGGATCTTCCCAGAATCCGCTCTGGCGATGGATGCGAAACAGGCCAGGGTCTGGCCATCTAAAAAGTACGACATGAAAAAGTCGATCAATTTATGGGCGTTGCCTTACCCGAAGCAGATGTCGTTAAAAGAGTGTTTCGAATTATGTGCCGATGCTGGCTTTGAAGGGATTGAAGTAAACTTTGATCTTGAAGGTGATCTTTCCCCCGAAGCCAGCGAGAATGACATTATTGAGATCGGCAAAATGGCTCGCCAACTCGGTCTTAAAATCAGTGGCGTCTGTTCGTTTTTGTTCTGGCCTTATGCTTTCACTCACGAAGATCCTGCCAAAAGAGCTAAGGGTGTTGAACTGGCTGGAAAAATGATTCGTGCAGCCCGACTACTGGAAACAGATAATCTGCTGGTCGTGCCCGGCTCTGTCTATGCACCGTGGTTGCCCGATGAACCACCGGTTCCGCACGATGTTGCACTCAGGCGTGCCAGCGAGGCAGTGAAATCATTAATACCACAAGCAGTTAGGCAAGGGGTCTATCTTAATATCGAAAATATTTTTGCGAACGGTTTCCTGCACAGTCCACAGGAAATGAATCAGTTTGTTGACAGCTTTAAAAGTGATCACGTGCGCGTGCATTTCGATACCGGCAACATCATGCAATATCACTTCCCGGAACATTGGGTCCCGCTTCTTGGGAAACGAACAAAAAACATTCACCTGAAAGAGTATTCAAAAAGAACTCACGAGTTTAATCTCGATGCGTTCCGCCTGCTGCTCGATGGAACAACCAATTGGCCTGCTGTCCTGGATGCTCTCGATAAGGTTGGCTATCGTGGATATCTGACGTTTGAATACTTCAACCCTTTTCCCCATTGGCCTGAAGCGATTGTCTATCAAACTTCAGATGCGATGGACCGAATGCTGGGGCGCAAATAATTGGCTTGAAAGTATCAATGGGGTCCACTACGCACAGACAGTTCATTAAATGTTAGAAGCGATCTGTGGGAGAATAATACGTGAAGAACACTTATCAGCTGAAATCACCTGTTTGTCTTTTAGTATTCTGCGTACTGGTTTCTCAGACGCTGGGAGCATCTTCTGCCAAGTCAAAATCAGAAGTTGCGCCATTTACTGAAGCCGAACTTGTTACCCACGTTTTTTCCCTGACAAAGAATTACCTGCGCGATTTTCAGCATCCTCAAACGAACGTGCTTTATGGAGCAAGGCTGTCAACCAAGAAAAATTGGACTTCGCCGGAAGATGTAAAAAAGGAACTGCCCAAGCCGTGGGGGTATGGATCGCGAATTGCAGATACGGCGTTGCATTGTGGTCATCTGCTTGTTGCACTATTGGATGCTTATGAAGCACGCCCCGCCCCTTTTCTGAGAGCAGAAATTTCCAAAACATTCGCCGCGTTGAGATTGATCGGGACGCTTCCTGAAAAGTATCCCAAGCCGAACAAGCCTGCATTGGAAGGTCTTGTGCCACGCGGACCTCACCCCGATGACGTGACCGCCTATTTTGACGATTCGTCGATGGATCAGCACACAACTTACATTATCAGTCTTGCCCGATACGCCCATTCATCTCTCGCCAGCGACGAACAGAAAAAGTGGATTCGCGATTCACTCGGGAAAGTCGGGCGACGGCTGGAGAAGAATGGCTGGTCGATCAAACGAGCCGATGGCGTCACGCAGGCTCATGTCGGGTTTGCCTGGACGGGGTTCAATTCCGATCACGCATCTATTCTGTTGCCAGCCGTTCTCGCGCTGTATCAGGGAACAGGAGATGAACACTGGCTGAAAACTTACGATAAATTTCTGGCCGAAAAGGAGGGTCTGCGTTGGAAGAACATGCACCCGGGGTCGCATGTTCGAATTAACGGGCATCCGATTTATGCGAACCAAAACGCATTTCGGGTCAATGCACTTTATCAGATGGAAACTAATCCCAAACGTAAGGCTGTCTTGCTTGGTCTGTTGGAACAAACCGCGCAGATGCAAATGCAGCGGGATTTTCCGGGGCCTTTCTACAAGAGGTTTCATTCTGCCGAGCAGTGGGATCGTTTGCGAAAAGAACTCGGCTGGAAAGATGATAATCTGCATGGTTGCCCTGTCGCGTGGAAGGCGTACAAACCGGAAATGCTCGATCAGGGAAGCTTGCCTGTTCTGGCACATGTGCGGTTTCCGCTGGGTGGTTTTCACATGGTCATGCTGAGCGAAAACCCGGAAATGATCAGGCAGAATCTCGGCGATATCTGGAAAATGCTCACAACAGTTGATTTGAATAAAATCAACGCCGGGGAAACAAACTATCTTTTCACCGTTGTTGCTTTGCATACATACGCCTTCTATTTTCGGCATCAGGAGTTGTTTTCTGCCAGCGATCATCAGCCGCAGATCATCAAAGAGGATTATGGTAAGGAACTTCCGCTGGTGAAAAATGTGGGGATTGGTCCGACAATAGATGTGGCGATTGCCGGAAAGTATGCTTACGCAATTGGTCGCAGTAAACTCACGATTCTTGATATAACCGATCCTGCCAGCCCACAGGTTGTAAGTGAATTTCCAGGTCTGGGAGGCGTGCGGCAAATTCTTGTCGATAATAATATCGCTTACATTACTTCCCGGCAGGATGGCTTGTTTATTGTCAGTCTGAATAATCCGCACGAGCCACGTTTGCTCCATCATTACGACACGATCGAATTTGCGACCGGTATCGAAATTTCCGGCGATGTTCTGTTTGTCGCCTGTCGTAATTACGGTGTTGAACTGATAGATGTTTCTGAGCCATCCAGACCGATTCACCTCAGCACAGTTCGAACCGGCGAGGCTCAATCTGTTGTGGCACGCGCGGGTTGGCTTTATGTGGGAGACTGGGTGACATCCGAAGTGCTCGCAGTCGATGTGCATAATCCGAGAGAACCGAAAATCACCGCACACGTTTCGTTAGATGGTTACGGGGATGGCGTTGATCTTCGAGGAAATTATTTATACGCCGCGACCGGTCATCACTCCCGAAAGCTGGCTCATCGAACCGCAGATGATCCCGGGTTTGGGAATGGACACGGGCTGGAAATATTCGATCTGACTGACCCGGCTCATCCGCAGTTCGTCTCGCGTTTGAAATTCCCGAAGCTCTATAACATCGGGAACGATATGTGGGGCGTTACAGTTGTTGATAATTTTGCCTTTGTTGCCGATACTCATAATGGAATATTTGTGGTTGATGTTACCGATAAAAAGCACCCGAAAATTATCGGGCATCGAAAACTTCCGTTTGTTGAATCACGCCAACTGCACGCTTACGTTGGTGGTTTAGCGTTGGCGAAGGATACGATTTATGTCGCTGGCGGGGAAACTGATTTGCATGTTGTGGCTGCTCCCGGAATCGCAAGACCGGTAATCAGGCAATCTGCCGAATCTGTAACCATCCCACCAACTGAAACAGTCAAACAGGAGCAGCGTTTTCGCCGTTACCGTTCAGTGGGGCAGGTTCACTCGGTTGCCTTCCATGACAATCTCGCCGTGATCGCGTGTGGCAGCGATGGCGTGCATCTTGTTGAACTTTGGCCCGAAATCAAACTGGTCTCGAAATGCAAAACCGAGGGATTTGTCACTGATGTTGCCCTGTTTCAAAATAAGGTCTTCATTGCTGCCGGATTTGACGGCTTGTTGATCGGTGAAATTTCCGAGCAAGGAAAAATTGTTTTATCGGGGAAATATCAGGTGAAAGGGCAAGCGATTAAACAGGTGGAAGTCCCTTCTCCCGGGAAGTATGCACTGGCTCAGGTTGGTGCCAATCAGTTTCATATTGTTGATATCATCAAACCCGCATTTCCCAGGCAAGTTCTCAAAGAATCGAGACATGGCCTGCTTTACGGGGACCAGATAATGCGAGGTCTGGCCGAAAATCGTTACGCTTGCGTTTTCTGGCATGTATCCGGTTTGCACTGGTACGACATGCTGGCAAAACCACACCCTATATTCAGCGGTGATAACATTCCGCTCCGCATCGGGGCTGTCAATGGACTGGTTGAATATCAGAATAAAACGCTGGCAACCGTGCGAGGTGGTTATGTTTTACTTGATCGTCAGGATCGTCGTCCCATCAAGCAGATAGAAATTCATCGCATTAGTAGTAAGCGAAGCCAGCATCCTGGCAAACCGACAATTTACGCAGACCGGCTCTACGCTGCCAACCGTGCTACGGGAGTTGTGACTATCGCGGATATTTCCGATATCACAAAACCAAAATTAATCGAACAATTCGAACTCCCCGGCAACCCCGGTCGCGTGATCGTCCACAACAAAGCGATCATCATCCCGGACGGTTATCATGGTCTTCTCATAACGAATCTCAAGAATTAGAACACTTTTATCACTCATTGATAGACGATACCTTTTATACTGACCCTACCGGATTCTATGTGAAGCCGGTTTGAGTGATCAAAAAGCGTTTGGCATCGAGCAAGCAATTACTTTCGAGTCTTACTGTTTTTTGGCTGAAGGCCTCTTTCACCATAGCCTGGGGCATCGCCCCAGGGAAAAGAATCAGATTCACTTATTGGCTGAAAGCCATATTCAATGCTATTGATGATGGCTTTCAGCCAAAGGAGCTTATTTTGATCTCTTCCTGGGGCGATGCCCCAGGCTATGATGGGATTAGCCTTCAGCCAATAAGAAAAAGTATTGAAATGACTGGCACATAGAATCCGGTAGAGTCAGCAATTATTATAAAACAGAATGAAGGCCACGCCATGCTACTGAAAACCCGACGTTACTTCTCCCATTTTCAACTCTTGTGCGTTGTTACATTTGTGACTTTGATGCTTACCAGCCCGCTTGTTGGACAAGGGAATAAAAAGAAGCAGAAGAAGAGCCCTCCTTTTCGCTGGGTGAATGAATTGAAACTGAAAAAACCGGGATTGAGCCATGCAACATTTCGTAGTTCTTCAATGAATCTCGATGTCGGTTACTGCATTTACTTGCCGCCACAATATATGAACAAGCAGAATACAGGGAAGCGTTTCCCTGTTGTGTACTATCTGCATGGCGGGCGTCCGGGAAGTGAAACAAAAAGTGTTCGGCTGGCTCAGGAATTTCATCAACATATTTCATCTGGGGAGGTAGCTCCCCTCATCTATGTATTTGTAAATGGGGGTCCGGTCAGTCATTATAATTTGCCTGATCGAAAAAATGCGATGGGGGAAGATGTTTTCATCAAAGAACTGATTCCGCACATCGACAAAACGTATCGAACGATTGCAAATCGTGATGGACGAGGAATTGAAGGTTTTTCACAAGGCGGTCGCGGAACCGCACGGATCATGTTCAAGCATCCCCAACTTTTTTGCTCCGCTTCACCCGGCGGCGGAGGTTACGCGACCGAAAAACGTATCTCCCAGGAAAATGGACGAGAGAACGCTCACTTGAAATTTGCCCCAGGCTACAACACCTGGGATCTTGCCCGAAGTTACGCGAAGCATCCTGAACCAAAATTACGCATTTTATTTCATGTTGGAACCAAAGGTTTTAACTATCAGAACAATCTCGAATACATGACGTTTCTGGAATCACTGGAAATTCCATTCCAGCGATTAATTGTGCCAGGCGTACCGCACAGTGCAAAATTAATTTACGAGAAATCCGGTTCTCACATCATGCAATTCCACGAAGAAAGTTTTCGCCTCAGTGGTGCTATTGAATAGTGGTGCGATTGAATAGAAACATCCATTTCCGAGCAAAACCCAGCGACAAAAAAAGTAGGTTAAGCTTTCCAGCCTGACCAATGTGGTATCTATGAGGTTTACCTTTTGGTTCATCAGTTAACGCTGTATTGTTGATTGAAAGATTAGTGCAATTCGTGTCAGGCTGGAAAGCCTAACCTACGATTCATCAAAAAATCCTGCCGCTTTTGCGCAACATTTCATTGATAAGAGCCTAAAGGATACCTTGGAGATTTGCGAAAGCTGTAAAGAAATTTCTTATAACGGTTCGTCAGCCTGCTTATTCGCATCGAAAATTCTGTGTGGTACTCCAGTATGAAATCACAATGGTGCCGAAGACTTTCAAGTATATTTTCAAAGAGACTATACGTGGTTACAACGCATTGAGAAACTCAAATGGAAACGTGCAGCAAACTGATTACGGTCTTGGGGCGTCCTCGAGTTTATTCTTCAAATTCTCAAGTTCCTTCAGGACTGCATCACAGCCTTGTTTATTAAAAAACCAACCGAATAAAAAGAATATAATTTTGACGATGCCTTTCCCACTCACATTAGATTCTTGAGTCACGCGCGTTCGACCATTAAGGTCTTCGAAGTGATAATGAGCTTCAATGTCAAATGATTTTCCAGTCAGGCTGATTGCAGAGTCCGTCGGCGGTTCCCATCGTGTAATGACACCCTGGAACTCCATTCGATGCCCTTTCTCTTCGGTGATACAACGAAATGTCGTGCCGACGCCATTTCGCTCATCGAGAATTTCTTCCTCAACAACAGTGAGACTCCATTCAACAACCTTCTCGTTAGTGTATGTGAAGACTTCATCAATGGGTCGGTCGATTTCAATACTAGCCAGGCTGTGCATGGTCTATTCTTTCTGGTTAGAAATATCCTCTCACTGATTCCACGCTACATATTCAACTCCGCTTTTGCTTTTTCCACCAGCGTGGTGACATGCGAAACGACATCTGCGAGTGGGATTTTGTCTGGTTTTTCTGCGGTGCGGGGTTTAACTTCTGCGATCCCTTCCTGCAGGCCTTTGCCGCCGAGAACGATGCGGAAGGGGAAACCGATCAAGTCGGCGTCTTTGAATTTGACGCCCGGTCTTGCTTTGCGGTCGTCCATTAAAACATCGACGCCATTTTGTTTCAGTTCGCTGTAAATTTTTTCCGTCAACTCCATCAATTCTTCATCGTCTGGTTTGAGAGGAATAAGGATCACTTCAAACGGGGCGATGCTGATAGGCCAGATGATGCCGTTTTCGTCGTGTGATGTTTCCACCAGACCTGCAACGATTCGATTCACGCCGATGCCGTAGCATCCCATGATGATTGAATGCCGCTTTTCGTCTTTATCGAGAAAATCTGCTCCAAGTGAATCGGCGTATTTGGTGCCAAGTTTGAAAACGTGACCCACTTCAATGCCGTGTACCAGGTTCATCGGCTTGCCACTTTTCGGGCAAGGGTCACCCTGAACGGCATTGCGCAGATCGAAGGTTTCACTTAATTGATAATCTCGTCCGATATTCACGCCGGTGTAATGGGCATCGGTTTTGTTCGCCCCGGTAATCGCATTTTTAATGGCAGGGACATCGTGATCGGCGATGATGTCACACTTAATACCAACCGGTCCTGCAAAACCAACTTTTGCTTCAGTTACTTCTTCAATGGTTGCTTCATCAGCCAGTTCCAGTGAATCCACTTTCAATGCTCGACGAATTTTCCCCTCGTTGGCATCGTGATCGCCGCGTAGAAGAACGGCAATCGGTTTATCATCGGCAATGTAAATGAGCGTTTTGATCATTTGCTCTGGCGAACATTTCAGAAGATCGCAAACTTCGCTGATCGTTCCGACTTTGGGCGTGCTGACCTCTTTCAGTTCTTGCGGATTCTCGGGAGGGGTCAACTCTGGTTGAGTTCGTCCGGTTTCTGCCCGTTCGAGATTGGCTGCGTAGCCCGAAGATTCGCAGTAAACGATTTGATCTTCGCCGTTTTCTGCGGGGATCATAAATTCATGAGACGCATCCCCGCCGATCGGTCCGGATTCTGCTTCCACCGGAATGTATTTGAGTCCACATCGCTCGAAAATTCGGCAATAAGCATCGTACATCGCCTGGTACGATTCATCGAGTTGTTCCAGGTTGCTCGCAAAGCTATAAGCATCTTTCATCAGAAATTCGCTCGTTCGCAGTACGCCAAACCGCGGGCGTTCTTCGTTGCGAAATTTCGTTTGAATCTGAAAAAGCGTGAACGGCATTTGACGATAACTGTTGATATGTTTCGCCATTAAATCGGTGATGACTTCTTCATGAGTTGGCCCCAGTGCCAACGGCACCGTGCGATCACCGCGAGTCACTTCCAATCGAACAAGGACGTTACCAAAATCTTCGTTTCGCCCGGTACGATCAAACAGTTCGATCGGCTGTAACGCAGGCATCAGCATTTCAACCGCGCCGGCGTTCTCCATTTCTTCGCGGACAATGTTCGATGCCTTCTGGACCGCACGCCACCCAAGTGGCAGATACGAATAGGCTCCTGCCATCAATTGGCGAATCAGACCTGCTCTCAGCATCAATTGATGAGAAGGAATCTCCGCATCAGCAGGAGTTTCCTTCATGGTAGGAATAAACGATTTCGTCCAACGCATAAAACGCTGCCCTTTGTTTTTAGAATGAAATGAGAAGCCTCAGTAATTTATCAAAACCGACCAACCTGAGACCGTGTAATCTTAACTGAATCGTGCCAGACATGAAGCGTCAACAAATAAATTTTTCTTTACTGTTGTTAAAACGAGGGATAATGTTCTTTAATGCCTGTCTATTCAGCGATGATTGATTTTGTCGGAATGAGGTCTGTTTGTAGGGGCCGCTACAACATTGCTGTATAGTTACCCTAACCCGGATAAACCGGAACCAAACAGGGGGATAGGCGTTAGGTATTAGGCGTTAGGGAAAAGATAGGTTAGGCTTTCCAGCCTGACAAATGTGGTTTCCATGAAGCTCACCTTTTGATTTACCAGCGAACGGACCTTATTTTCTCGAAAAGTATGTGCGTCATGATGTCAGGCTGGAAAGCCTAACCTACGATTCTTCAAAATATCCTGCCACTTTCGCGCAGTATTTCATTGATATGATACCAAGAAACTCATGACAGAATAATTGATGAAATTATCGTCCAATGCCTCGCGCAAGAACAGCAACATGCACTTGTTTGGCCCCTGCTTTTTTCAGGACTTTTGCACATTCGCTGGCCGTGGTTCCCGTGGTGAGGATGTCGTCAACAAGTAAAATATTTTTATCTTTGAAGTGATGAAAACGTGTTGCCTGGTAGATATCCAGAACGTTTTTACGACGCTTAAAAGGAGCCAGCTTGGCCTGGTGAGGGACTCGTCGAATCTGCTTTAATGCTCTGTGCCAGAATGGAATATTCAACTTCATTGCCAGGCAGCTTGCAATGGACTCTGCCGGATGAACGTGGCGAGCCAGCCTTCTTGTCCAGAACATCGGAACATGCACAACAGCATCGCATGACCAGTTTTCCAGACGGTTTTGTTCAGATTGCCAAAGTTGATATGCCAGGTACCACGCAAGCCTTTGCCCGGAATCCTGCTTGCAAAACTGACACATCTTCCTGAACTCACCATCATAAAGATGTAACGAAATTGCGTCAGAAAAAATAAAGCGACTACTTTTGCAATGAAGACAACCCTCTTTGGCCAGAATGTGCGGTCCCTGTGTTGCCCCGCATTTCAGGCAATGATTGTTTGTGATTACCGGGATTTTTGAAGAGCAGGCATCACATAATCGCGGCTGATTTATTTTTTGCCTTTCAGAGGCGATCTGATTTAAGGCAAGAGTAAGCGACTGACCGCAATAGCAACAGGCTGGTGGGAAAAGAAAATCAGCACCGTTTGAACCAACCTCTTTGCAGCAACGAAGTAGCGATTCTGCAATCTTCATTACAACGTTTTCATAATAAAAAAGCGAGTCGGGATTGATGGTCCCGACTCGCGATTGCTTCGAGAGAAATCATGCCTGCTTCATTACTTCAGAGAGGATTTTTGAGGTACTCTCTCGCATGATACGGGGGTCAACCTGTTCTCCTTGTTGAAGAGTTGCCCGTACTGCTTTACCGGAAATGAAGACTGGCTTTTCGTCGGAATGATTTTCCATCAGATCGACACGTCCCAGTGATTCGTAGAAGGCGGCAAAGCCAACGTTAATCGGCTTAATTTGTAGTTCGCCTGCCAGGTTATTGAATATTTCCTGAGCATCGAAATCGCCCCAGATCGCGGTCCCATCGGCGAATGGTGCATCGGCATGTTTACGACCAATCACGATGTTCGTGTAGCCGTAGTTCTGACGGTAAATACCGTGCATAACTGCTTCTTTCGGGCCGCCGTAGAACATTTTGATATCTAAGCCGAGGAGAATAACACGGTCTGAAACTTCTTCGTTACGTGGTCCCCACAATTCGGGATCGCTGTCGCCATCGCCCAATGCTTTGTCGGAAATCAGTTTATCATAAGTCTGCATTCGAATTTCTGCATTGACATCATCCCCTTTGGTTTCGCCAATAAGTGGATTGAGAACTGCTCCCGCATTCTTTCCTTCACGGATCAATGTTTCCAATGCGTAAACCAAAGCATATTCATGAGCGCGGTGCAGGGGGTTACGGGTTTGGAAAGCGACGGCTGCATCCCAGCCTTTTTCGTTGACCAACGCGCGCGTTTCTCGCGGAGATAAAACGGAATCTCCAAAAGCTGCATTTTTCGGTTGAGGAATTGCCCGCACGGTGCCGCCCAGAAGATGCGTCATCTCAGCATCTCCCTTGAGGACCATATCTGCACCAGGATGATCTGTTCGATCAGTCCCGTAAACAGATTTCAGATATTTCGGCTTATCCCATTCAAAAACATCGCTGATTTCCAGCGTGCCAGCAATTTTTCCCGCGGGGCAGGTCAGAGCAACGGTTTGACCGGCTGCAAGTTGTCCTGCAAGTTCTGCTGTCACGGGGAAAGAAACGGGAATTGTCCAAGCGTAATTTTTGCCATTATTTTCGATGATCGATTCATCAAGAACCTTATTGTAAGTCGCACTATCCATCGGTCCTGTCAGTGGACTCAGTGTTCCATCTGCAATGCGAAACAGACTGGAAATATCGGCTGCTGACATCGGTACTTTTGTCAAAGAAGCGGCGTCATTTTGAAATTGTTCGACTTCGCCAGCAGGAACAGTACAGCAAACTGGCTCTGTCAAGCCGCCATGGGGGGGAATTAAATCGCTCATAATTGATCCAGTTACTCACTCTCTCTTGTTAAGAGTTGGCTGCCATTACAAAACGGCAGTTCCAGTTGTTTGCACTATTTTCTTGGTACAAACGGAAATATATTGAGCAGAGCCACATTTACCCCACTCCTGATTTTGCGAAGATAGAGCATTGATAGAGTAACCGTCAACCGGGAGTTTTGGCGATTCTGAAAATCTTCCCATCCTAGCAGATTAAACAACATGAAATTCAAACATACTGATTCCTTGTTGCGTGTTTTGTCCATCTAAAATAGGAATGAATATGGTCTGGAATCAGGCTTTATCATCGTTCTTTTTCCTTACAAACGCTCAAACTTCTCAGCACGCCTGGCCCATCCTGAAAAATGTAACCAAAAAAATCTTAGACTTTTAGATATCTTATAGGGTCCAAGTTGTACTTTTTGAGTCAAGTTTTTGT
>Ga0316208_1002550_pt1 | contig 14658 bp, 14 predicted proteins | sample 3monopyrite_MG_FD_204944 | JGI IMG/M metagenome (GOLD analysis project Ga0316208, IMG submission 204944) | Microbial mat bacterial communities from mineral coupon in-situ incubated in ocean water Damariscotta River, Maine, United States -... | ecosystem: Environmental > Aquatic > Marine >... | reverse complement strand
CATCCAGAATACGTTGCACTTGAGTATTTCCATACTTACATGAGTAACGGTATCAAAATTAATGGTCCAGCTGTTCGTCAGTAAGACTGTTTAATTTGATTCAAAAAGAAGCCCGGCGAAAGTCGGGCTTTTTTTATGCCTGTCATAACGTAATCTACAGCTGCGATCGTCTGCGTGGTACACCCTCCCCATTCAGTTAAGCTGTTGATACGCTAACATAACCTCTTTGCGAGAGAATAATAGCCGAAGCAGCCTATCTTAATATTTAAGGTGATCGCGGTGAGATTGCCACCTCAGAACTAACAAACAGGTGTTTTTCAGTACTATCGCAACATCTACTGAAGATATTGTTCGTGAAATAATCCCGCTACCTTCTACAAGATACCGGGAGATTTTGATACGAAGCTGAAACTTTAAATACTTTACCTGAACGGCCAGAATTTATACCGCGGTTTTTGTTTATGAATGAAAGCTAACTTTCAACTCGCTGGTAGTTTTCAGCTTTGAACCCTGGCCGCAATGGACAATACACTTCGCCATCTGCCGCCGCATCCAGTTGTTGATAAATCGCTTCCAATGCCTGATCAGCAGTCGCATAAATATTTTGTTTACCAATATGCTTAATCAATTCAGTACGAATCATAATTTTAAGAATCTGACGTTTCAAACCACTGAATACAAGCTGAACACCCGTATCATGGAGTCGTTGAACAAGATGATGCAAAACTTCTTCACCGGATGCATCCAGTTGATTTATACCATCAGAGACTACCAATATAAATTTAGCTTCCTGATGATCGGCTGCCGCTTTAAGTATGGCATCTTCAAAATAAGATACATTGGCAAAATAAAGCGAACCATCAAAACGCACTGCTACAACTTTCTCATCTACTGGTAAATCTGTATGCACACTAATATCACGCAAGGTGCCATCTGGAAAACGTCCGAGAAATGCGATGCGTGGGCTCATGGTACGATATAAATACAACCCTATGGCAAGCCCTGCTCCAAGTAAAATACCTTGATCCAAATGAGGCGCAAAACCTAAAGTCGCTACAAAAGTCACAACAGAAGCAATACCATCATGTTTATTAGCACGCCATGCATGTTTCACCGCCTTAAAGTTAATCAGGCCAAACACCGCCACCATGATTACTGCTGCCAGCACTGCTTTTGGTAAGTGATATAGCATAGGTGTAAGGAATAATAATGTAATGACCACAATGATGGCTGTAACAACAGATGAAAATCCGGTCCGTGCGCCAGCATTCAAATTCACAGCCGAACGTGAGAAAGAACCACTGGCTGGGTATGCCTGGGTGAAACTACCTGCGATATTTCCTAAACCCTGACCAATCAGTTCCTGATTTGGGTCAATATGATCCTTCGTTTGTGCTGCCATTGCCTTGGCAATAGAAATAGCTTCCATAAAACCTACCAGCGCAATAATGATTGCACTGTGTAGTAGTGTTATTACCAAATCAACGCTAAATAAGGGCGCTTCAAAATTGGGTAACCCTTCTGGAATGACACCTACAACATTGCCACCCATTGATTCAAAACCAATAAGCATGCTTATGATAGTAGTGCCCACCACCGCATAGAGTACACACGGTGCATTATTGAAAAATCTTTTGATGCCCCACATAAAAAACAAAGCGCCAAAGCCCATCAATACTGTTGGGATATGTGATGAACCTAGCTGTTCCAGAACACCCCAGATACGCCCTATAAAATGATCACTCGCATTGCCTGGCATAGTGACACCAAATATCTTGGATAACTGGGAAAGACCAATTACCATTGCGGCCGCGTTAGTAAAACCGACAATGACCGGATGAGACAAAAAGTTCACCACCATACCCAAACGAAAAACACCTAAGAATAATTGGAATATACCGACTAGCAAGGCCATAAACATGGCCAAAGCAATGTAATGCTCCGGGCTTGTAGCAATCGGCGCTAAGGCTGTTGCTGTCATAATGGAAACCACCGCAACAGGGCCAGTAGCAAGTTGGCGAGAGGACCCCCAGAGTGCTGCAATCATCACTGGCATAAATGAAATGTAGAGACCAAAATACGCCGGTAAGCCTGCTAATTGTGCATAGGCCATCGATTGAGGAATCAAAACCAGCGCGACAGTAATACCAGCAATGACATCAGCACGAAGAACATCTTTATTCTTCAGTTCACCAGCCCAAGTCAAAAACGGAAATAACTGCCTCAAATTCATGCTCGTCTCCTCAATTTTGTCTATAAATAGAACAACTTATGATATCAAGAACTTCCGATAAGTTGTATTTCAGTATATAATGAACGGCTAATAACCGCTCTAACTCAACTTGGCGTCCCTCTTGCTACAGTTGCAGATAAATTCCGCGGCAAACCTTAAAGATTTTAGATATTTCAAGACTCAACGGGAGAAGTCTCTTGGCAAATGTTATTACTCAACTAAATATGAAAAACATTATTGCAGCGATTGTTTTTATTCTACTTGGCTTATACATCAGCAGCGTTGTCCCTTCGATTGAAGTTGCCTGGGTATCTGCAATTTTGTTATTAACCATCTACCTCTTTGCTTTCGAAATAGTTCCCGTTGATGTCGCCGCTGTTAGCATTATGGTCGTACTGGGTTTAACCGGGTTATTTGCTTCTTATATGGGTTTATCAGCACCGCTTGTTGAACCAAAAAATCTTTTCAACGGTTTTGCGGGTAACGCCGTAATGTCGATTGTCGCCGTAATGATTATTGGTTCGGGTCTGGACAAAACAGGTTTAATGTCCAAAGTTGCCAGTTTTATTTTAAAAGTAGGTGGTAGTTCAGAGTCACGTATTATCCCTATTGTTTCAAGTACCGTAGGTATTATTTCAAGTTTCATGCAAAACGTGGGTGCCGCAGCTTTATTCTTACCTGTTGTTAGTCGTATCTCATCGCGTACCGGTTTACCTATGTCACGCTTACTCATGCCAATGGGTTTCACAGCAATTTTAGGTGGCACAGTAACCATGGTTGGTTCAAGCCCACTGATTTTATTAAATGATTTAATCCTCACTTCAAATTCAGCGTTACCAAAAAATGTTACGCCAATGGAAACCTTTAATATTTTTGATGTAACGCCAATTGGTTTAGCTTTGATTGCGACGGGTATTTTATATTTTGTTATTGCGGGCCGTTTTGTTTTACCAAAAAATAAAACTGAAGGTACAGATGGTACGAGTGCTGTTAATTATATTAAAGAAACTTATGGTGCTGACTACAACGTTTACGAAATTAAAGTATTAGAGGATAGTCCTTTAGTTGGTAAAAAAGTACTTGAAGTCGAACGTGAATATAAAATGCGTTTAATCGCTATATGTGCAGGCCAAAGAGGTGAACCTATCTGGCCTCACCGTGAGACAGAAATTTCTGCAGGACAAACATTAGGTGTTATGGCAGCAAACCGTGCGGTTAAAATCTTAACAGACACAGCGAAGATTGAAGCGACGACAAATCTAAATGCATTCTCTGATTTATTAGTTGCCACAAAAGGTGGTATTGCAGAAATTGTTATTCCTCCAAGTTCGTCTTTGATTGGTAAAACTTCAGTAGAATTATGGATGCGTAAAACATACGGCTTAGCCATATTAGCGATTCATCGTGGTGGTGAAACTATTCGTGAAGGTGATGGTGTGCGTGACCTGCCTTTACAAGCTGGCGATACGCTTGTGGGTCATATTATGTGGGATGCACTTGATCGCTTAGCAAATGATAAGAAAAACTTTGTTGTTGTTACAACTGAATACCCGCATGAAGAAACCCGTCCACATAAATTAGGCTTTGCTTTATTTTTCTTTGCTGTTGCATTAAGTCTGGTGCTTTTCTCGGACTTACGTTTATCTATTTCATTACTGGTGGGTGCAATGGGTATGGTTTTAAGTGGTGTATTGAGCATGGATGAGGCCTATGAGGCAGTAAGCTGGAAAACCGTATTCTTACTTGCCAGTTTAATTCCATTAGGTTTTGCTGTAGAAAGCTCAGGTACAGCAGCATGGATTGCAGATGCAACTTTAAGACTAATGGGTGATGTACCAATCTGGGTATTACAAGCTGTCATCGCTGTACTCGCAACCTTCTTTACCCTGGTGATGTCTAATGTGGGTGCAACCGTTTTACTTGTTCCACTGGCTGTTAATATTGCAATTGGTGCAGGTGCTGATCCTGCCGTTTTTGCTTTGACTGTTGCGATTGCAACTTCAAACTCATTCTTAATTCCAACTCATCAGGTTAATGCGCTTATTATGGGACCAGGTGGTTATCGGGTACCTGACTTCTTAAAAGCAGGCGGCATTATGACTATTTTATTTTTAGTTGTGTCACTAACCATGTTGAATATTGTTTTTTAAGTTATAAAATTATAAAAAAATTTTTACGGGACACTAATTTGTCCCGTTTTTTTATATATAAAATAATGAATGGTACTTCGCTCCACTTTCTTTTATACATATGAGGAAATATCTCGTGAATAAAATTCTTACAGCACTTACGATGCTTTTATTGCCGGGTTTAGCTTTAGCTTCATCTAATGGTGAAACACTTAACCTGACAAACCATGCTGTTGGGTATGCTGCACTGGCTATTTTTGCTATTGCCTACCTGTTTGTAATGGTAGAAGAATTTACTCACTTGCGTAAATCAAAACCCGTTATTCTTGCAGCAGGTATTATCTGGGCATTAATTGGTTATGTTTATGTTAGTCATGGCATGACCCACCAGGCAGAAGTTGCTGTTCGTCATAACTTGCTTGAATATGCCGAGTTGATGTTATTTCTATTAGTCGCGATGACTTACATTAATGCGATGGCGGAACGTCAGGTATTTGATGCATTACGTGCATGGTTAATTAACAAAGGATTTGGTTTCCGGTCACTATTCTGGATAACCGGTATTCTTGCCTTCTTTATTTCTCCTGTTGCAGATAACTTGACCACGGCATTATTAATGGCTGCGGTTGTTATGGCGGTGGGTGGTGACAACCAGCGCTTTGTTGTGATTGCATTAATTAATATCGTTGTTGCTGCAAATGCCGGTGGTGCATTCAGTCCATTTGGCGACATCACAACATTGATGGTTTGGCAAAAAGGCATTGTTGATTTTTGGGGCTTCTTTGCATTATTTATTCCTGCAGTCGTGAACTTTGTTATACCTGCAGCAATTATGCATTTTTCGATACCCGACGAGAAACCTGCCGCTAATAGCGAAGATGTGCCAATGAAACGAGGTGCTTTGATTATCGTTGGCTTATTCTTATTAACGATTGTAACTGCTGTTAGCTACCATAACTTCCTGCATTTACCGCCTGTACTGGGTATGTTAACGGGTCTTGCGTACTTACAGTTCTTTGGTTTTTATCTAAAGAAAACTCACGACTTTGCAAAAGCACCGCATGACGATGAAAAAGCAAATACTTCCATGGGTGATGTTGTACCTTTCGATATCTTTAACAAAGTTGCACGCGCTGAGTGGGATACCCTGTTATTCTTCTACGGTGTCGTTGTTGCTGTAGGTGGTTTAGGTTTCTTAGGTTACTTAGCTTTAGCTTCCGATGTTATGTACACACAATGGGGACCAACTTCAGCCAATATTGCGGTTGGAGTACTTTCAGCAATAATTGATAACATCCCGGTGATGTTTGCAGTACTGACGATGAATCCTGAAATGTCTCAGGGACAATGGTTACTTGTTACCTTAACTGCAGGGGTTGGTGGTAGTTTGCTTTCGGTTGGCTCTGCTGCCGGTGTTGCCTTAATGGGTCAGGCAAGAGGTATTTATACTTTCTTTGCTCACCTAAAATGGTCATGGGCGATTGGTTTAGGTTATGCCGCAAGTATCTGGGTACATATGTGGATTAACTCGAACATGTTCTAAAAACCCAGATAGACAACCATTATATGAGGGAAGCAGTTGCTTCCCTTTTTTATTTACTTCATTAAATTCAAATATAGAAATAATTACGAGAACACTATAATATTAAATCAACCTTCTGGCAAAACACTTTGGTGCTTTTCCATTTAATCATGGTCGGGTAGGCGGAATAGTCGCTACTGACCGAAATGGTCCACATGCACAATATGGACAAGATCTCTTTATCATTCAGGCTAGCCATGTGGGTTATGATCCTGAATCAGGTAACTTTGGTACCTACCGTCGTCTACAAAAGAAAAACAAAATGAAACATCAAACTGTGGAAAGATCTGTAATGCACTTGACTGGTATTTAAAAGAATATGAATTTGCACGCAATAATATCTACTAAGTAAAAGAGAAGTGATTGGCAGCCACCTTCACCCGGACCTTTTCTTTTATCAACGCAACATCAGTAAAGAAGATGAAGGACATGACCATTTGGAAAAAAATCTTATTAATATCATGCCTCACATCATATCTTCAGAATGGCCTGCTTTAGTCGCCGCACAGGTAAATACACAAGTTGAATTTGATCGAACATCTAGAAGTATTACCCAAGATCCAGTCTATAAAGAAAAAAAATATTATTTATCTCCGGCTTAAATGTTGATATTTCACCACAACAAGATCAACTTTTTCCGCTTACTAAATTTATTCCATGAGCCACTTACTTTTATGATGAAATCGGTAACCAACAAACCTGGGAACAGCCTGAACTCTTTGAATGACTTAAGGAACAATCTACTGAAAATCCCGAACAAATAAATTCAGAAACCGTCATAAAAATTATGAAAAGCTCTAAACAAATACGCCTTCCTTTTTAAAGTTTATTTGATTAAATCAGAAACAAATAGCAGATTCTTCAATTTACTTTTTAATATCGACTAACCTGTTCCATTTAGAATCTTAATACCTATAATAATATCACGTATACAAACGCTTACCTTTTAGCCAATCAGCTAATTGCGCCAACTGTTTAGCTTTTCGAATACAGAAATAATGGTATTCCCTTGATTATTTGTGTATTTTATAGACTGAATTTAAAACATGCGGTATTTTTTAAATGAAAACTATTGGTTTTACTTCTCTATTGTGTTTATTTTGGATTTTGTTATCCGGACAGTTTGCCCCCCTCATGCTCGGGCTTGGATTACTATCTGTTGCCTTAACGCTATTCCTGGCGAAACGGATGAATCTCGTTGATTACGAAAGTTATCCCTTTCATCTCTTTTCTCAATTCCCTGCTTTTTTTATTTATATTTTAAAAGAAATTGTAAAGGCAAACATTGAGGTTGTTAAACGAATTATAAAATCTGGTGGTAAATCGATCAGTCCACAACTCCTAGAAATTCCAGCACCTCAAAAATCAGATCTAGGACGTGTCATCTACGCTAATTCTATTACTTTAACACCCGGCACGGTGAGCGTAGCCTTATCAAATAATAAATTAACGGTTCATGCGCTAACAAAAGAAACTGCTCAGGATCTTGCCGAAGGCAGTATGGCCAGAAAAATTCCTGACTCGGTAATTAAAAAATAATGTTTCTTGTTGTTACTCTCGCCATCCTAATCACGATGGGCCTTGCTCTTGCCCGGGCTATCGCAGGGCCCACAGTCTATGACCGCATTGCGGCAATTAATCTATTTGGCACTAAAACCGTATTACTGATCGCCATTTTGGCTTTTGTTTCAGGTCGTACAGATTTGCTGGATATCGCCTTAGTCTATGCGTTGATCAACTTTATTGGTGTCATCGCAGTATTAAAGCTGGTTACCGCCGGTAACTTTCATTCAAGTAGTGAAGATAATGTAAAACCTGAAAAAGCAGAAACAGAATGATTATTGATATTCTAAGCTGGGTGAGTTTAACCACTGGCGGAGTGCTAGGGATTATTGGTGCTGTCGGTATTCATCGCTTTCCCGATTTTTATACTCGACTTCATGCAGTCGGTATAGCCGACACCTTGTCTGCCATACTCATTTTACTTGGCCTGAGTTTACAGGCAGGTTTAAGTCTCGCAACTTTTAAACTCATACTCATTTTTGTTTTTCTCTTTTTTACCAGCCCTACTGCTTCACATGCATTAGCAAGCGCCGCTTTGCATAGTGGTCTTAAGCCAAAACTAGCTAGCCTTAAGCCTAATCTAAGCAGTGAAGATAATGAGGTTAAAAATGATTGACCTCATTATTAATATTACCTTGTTAGCTTTTCTGGCGATTACGGCGGTCACCATTGTCCGTACACAAAACCTTTTCGCGAGCGTCATGCTGTTTGGTATTTTTAGCCTTTTATCCGCGACATTATTTGTTGTCATGGATGCGCTTGATGTTGCGTTTACTGAAGCGGCAGTGGGTGCAGGTATCTCAACAATATTGATGTTAACTACCCTGGCATTAACAAAAGATCATAATGAAAAACAAACCAAAGCTCATAGTGCCTGGTTGCCATTAGCCGTCGTTACCATAACGGGTATAGCGTTAATTTATGGCACGCTGGATATTCCAGGCTTTGGTGATCCAAATGCGCCAGCGAACATGCATGTTGCACAGTATTACATTAATAATGCTGTTCCAGAAACGGGGGTACCCAATATTGTTACCGCAGTGCTGGCAAGTTATCGCGGTTTTGATACATTGGGAGAAGTTGCGGTTATTTTTACCGCTGGGGTTGCCGTTCTATTGCTGTTAGGTGGTAAACCTACAAGTTCAAGCCGTCGTATAGCCAAAAAAAGGGAAGAAGATGAGGCGTAACCCTATACTAAGAATCGTCTCAAAATTTCTAATTCCTTTGATTATTCTTTTTGCTCTTTATGTGCAGTTTCATGGTGATTTTGGGCCTGGTGGCGGCTTTCAGGCCGGTGTAATTTTCAGTTCTGCTCTCATACTTTATTCTTTAGTATTTGGACTTAATGCAGCAGAAAAAATTATCCCGCCACACGTGTTACGCATACTTGCCAGTCTCGGTCTTGTGATCTATGCCGGGGTTGGATTAATAACACTTATGTTAGGTGCTAACTATCTTGATTATAGTGTAATGGGGAGCACACAAATTAAAGGACAACTCCTGGGAATTTTATTAGTCGAACTGGGTGTGGGAATAACGGTTGCTTCAGTTATGCTCATTATTTTTTTCACTTTTGCAGGCAGAGACAGGCAATAATGGATTTTATTATTAGTCATTATAATTACTGGATTGTGATTTTTTTAATGATGGTTGGTTTATACACAGTAATCAGTCGTGGCAACCTAATTAAAAAAATTATCGGCCTAAATATTTTTCAGGTTTCAGTTTTCTTTCTATACATCAGCATGAGTGCGGTAAAAGACGGTGCAGCCCCGATTATTGCTGAAGGTATAAAAGTATATTCAAATCCATTACCCCATGTGTTGATCCTTACTGCCATCGTAGTGGGTGTCGCAACCACTGCGCTGGGCCTGGCTTTAGTGGTGCGAATTAAAGAGTCCTACGGCACCATTGAAGAAGATGAAATTCACGAAATGGATCATTCGTTGTAATGGAAAAACACATTAGTTTATTACTTGTCGTTATCCCGCTTATTGCAGCACCTATTGTCGCGGTTTTACCTCGCGGCCGACTTCCATGGTTAATAACATTAATCATCACTTTTATTTGTGCAATTCTCGCAAGCACGCAACTATGGACGGTGCTTCATGATGGTGTCATTAGTTATGAACTGGGAGGATGGGCACCACCCTGGGGGATTGAATATCGAATAGATGCAGTGAATGCCTTAATCGCACTGATTGTTGCCGCGATTGCAGCGATTACTTTGCCCTATGCATTACTCAGTGTAGAAAAAGAAATTCCTCAACATCAAATACCGCTGTTCTATAGCGCTTTTTTACTTTGTCTGACTGGTTTATTGGGGATTGCACAAACAGGTGATCTTTTTAACATTTTCGTCTTTTTAGAAATATCATCCCTCTCTTCCTATGCCCTGATTAGTCTGGGCAGGAATCGTCAGGCTCTGACATCGGCATATCAATACCTGATTATGGGAACCATAGGCGCAACCTTTTTTTTAATTGGTGTTGGACTAATTTACTCGCAAACCGGCACCTTAAATATGCAGGACCTGGCTAAGCTTTTACCTGAAGTGGTACAGCTTAAAACTGTTCATACCGGTTTTGCATTTATTATGATTGGTATCGCGCTAAAGCTGGCATTGTTTCCTTTACATCTTTGGCTGCCTAACGCCTACACCTATGCACCTTCGGTTGTTACGATTTTTCTTGCAGCAACAGCAACTAAAGTTGCGGTTTATGTCATGTTGCGTGTGCTCTTCAGCATTTTCCCGAATGAATTTGCCTTAGCCACACCCACTTATGAATTATTTATATTGTTCGCCATGGCAGGAATACTCATCGCCTCAGTTTATGCTATTTATCAAACCAACATTAAAAGATTATTGGCCTATTCCAGTGTCGCACAAATTGGCTATATCGCTTTAGGTATTGGCTTTGCTTCAACCAAAGGCGTAACTGCTGCACTGATTCATGTTTTTAATCATGCCTTAATCAAAGCAGCGCTGTTCATGGCAGTCGGTGCCATTATTTATCGCATCGGTTCATGCCGCATGGGAAATATTAATGGCCTGGGTAAACAAATGCCATGGACTTTTGGCGCTATCGTGATTGCAGGGTTAAGTTTAATTGGCGTGCCGGGTACGGCGGGCTTTGTCAGTAAATGGTATCTGTTGTTTGCCGCACTTGAACAAGATGCGTGGGTCTCTGCTGCTGTGATCCTGTTCGGTTCATTACTCGCCATGATTTATGTCGGTAAGATCATTGAAGCACTCTATTTCAAACCTGTAACAGATTCCAATAAATCAGTAAAAGAAGCGCCACTACTTTTGTTATTGCCCACCTGGACGCTGGTACTTGCCAATATTTACTTTGGTTTCGACACCAGTTTAAGCGTTGGGGTTGCCGAAACAGCAGCGGATGTTTTAGGCGTGGTTAATATGGTTTCGATAAATGACTCCTGAAACATTAATGACAACCATCCTGTTGTTACCCTTGCTTGGTGCTATTGGCATCGTGGCCACACGACATCACCCTAACCTGAGAGAAGGCGTCACACTGGTAACTGCTTCTCTGGTGGCTATTTTAGTGGTGATAATCGCAAACCAGTTTCTCGCTGGAAAAGAATTTGTATTATCGCTTGCAGAACCTATGCCTGGACTTAGCATTGCATTCAAAATTGAAGCGTTGGGAATGTTATTTTCCTTGATAGTAGGATTGTTGTGGCTGGTAACGTCAATTTATGCAATTGGCTACATGCGCAGCCATAATGAAAAAAATCAAACGCGATTCTACGCCGCATTTGCTGTTGCTATCACTTGCGCCCTTGGTATCGCATTCTCTGATAACTTATTTACACTATTCCTTTTTTACGAGCTGTTAACACTATCGACCTATCCGTTAGTCACGCATGCTGGTACAGCCGAAGCTAAAAAAGCTGGCCGAGTCTATCTTGGTATTTTATTAGGTACCTCCATTGGGTTTTTCTTACTGGCTATACTCATCACCTGGTTTGTGTCCGGCACCGTTACCTTTCAACAAGGCGGCGTGCTTGCCGGTAAACTTGATCCTGCCTGGGCGGGTTTACTCTACGCTTTGTTTCTTTTTGGTATTGGTAAAGCAGCACTGATGCCGTTTCATCGTTGGTTACCCGCGGCAATGGTTGCTCCCACTCCTGTCAGTGCTTTACTGCATGCCGTGGCCGTTGTTAAAGCGGGAGTATTTACTTTACTTAAAGTGACACTCTATATATTTGGTAGCGACTTCATTCTAAGCAATAATGTGACGGGTGGTTTAATTTGGGTCGCTGCGGCAACTATCTTATTCGCATCCATGATCGCAATGAGCAAAGATAATCTCAAAGCGCGTTTAGCCTATTCCACCATAAGCCAATTAAGTTACATTGCCCTGGGTGCCATGTTAGCAACCAAGTCAGGGCTGATTGGTGCTTCCATGCATATCGCCATGCATGCTTTTTCAAAAATCACGCTATTCTTTGCTGCCGGTGCAGTGCTTGTTGTCACACATAAAAAATTAGTGAGTGAACTAAACGGATTAGGCCGGGCCATGCCTGTCACCTTTGCGGCGTTTCTCATTGGCACATTAAGCATTATCGGCTTACCGCCTTTGGGTGGCATGTGGAGTAAATGGTATCTTGGTCTGGGCATCGTTGAGACAACACAACTATTATTACTCGCGGTGTTAATGATCAGTTCTTTATTAAATATTGCCTACCTGTTGCCCATCCCTGTTCGCGCATTTTTCAGTAAGCCTGCCAGTGGTGAACACTACACTGAAATTAAAGAAGCACCGAAAACAATTTTATTCGCGATGATAATCACTTCAAGCGCATGTATCATATTATTTTTCTACCCGGATCCATTTTATCAACTGGCATCACTCGCTGCTGGAGGACCTTAATATGTCTGACAAGGATCAAAAAAAATATTTGTTCGATAAACCTGGGAATGTAAAACGTCTGTTAAACGGGTTTTATGTTGTCTGTATCCTATTGGTCATCGCCGATTTTATTATTTATCGTCACACAACAATGGAATGGGAAAACATACCTGCGTTCTATGCAATTTATGGTTTTGTCGCTTGCGTCTTGTTAGTCGTTCTGGCGAAAAAAATGCGCACCGTCGTTATGCGTAAGGAAGATTATTACGATGAGTGAGTTACCACCTTTTGTACTGTATTTTATTTCTGCATTTTTAGTTGTCGCAAGCCGTGGAATTGTGCGTAAAATTATTCTCCTGGCCACGCCTGTCATTGCAGCTTTGCATATAGGATTAAATATTGACACCGGTATTATCTCTACTTACTCAATACTCAATTATGAGTTAACCCTCATGCGAACGGATAAACTCAGTTTACTCTTTGCTTACCTGTTCTGCATCGCCAGTTTTATCTCAACTATCTTCGCCTTACACGTAAATGATACCAAACAAGAAATAGCCGGATTAGTGTATGCAGGTAGTGCGCTGGGTGCGGTGTTTGCTGGAGATTTAATTACTCTGTTTATTTTTTGGGAGTTACTGGCCATCAGTTCTGTGGTCTTTATCTGGGCACGTGGTACAGAACGCGCCATTGATGCGGGTATGCGATACCTGATTTTTCAGGTTATGTCGGGCGTATTTTTACTAGCCGGCGCATTGGTTCACTATCATGCTACCGGTTCTTTGGCCTTTAATCATATTGGTCTGGGTAGTACAGCAGGTTGGTTAATTTTTATCGCCTTTGGAATCAAAAGTGCATTTCCTTTTCTACACAGCTGGCTTACCGATGGTTATCCTGAAGCAAGCGTAACCGGTACGGTCTTCTTATCCGCCTTCACAACCAAAGTTGCAGTATATTCATTGGCGCGCGGTTTTGCCGGTGAAGAAATATTGGTCTACATCGGCGTCACCATGGCCTGCTTCCCGATTTTCTATGCTGTTATTGAAAACGATCTGCGAAAAGTACTGGCTTATAGTTTGATCAACCAGGTCGGATTTATGGTCACCGGTATTGGCATTGGAACTGCGCTGGCACTGAATGGCGCCGTTGCCCACGCCTTTAGCGATGTCATATTTAAAGGATTACTCTTTATGAGCATGGGTGCCGTGTTATATCGTGTCGGTCACATTAACGGTTCAAACCTGGGTGGGCTTTATAAGACTATGCCTAAAACCACGGTGCTTTGTATTATCGGTGCGTTATCAATCTCTGCATTTCCACTGTTCAGTGGCTTCGTGAGTAAATCCATGGTCATGGCTGCATTAGTGAAAGAAGAATATAATTATTTATGGCTATTCATGTTATTTGCCTCAGCCGGTGTATTCCATCATGCAGGCATTAAGATTCCATACTTTGCATTCTTTGCCCATGATTCTGGTCTTCGTCCTAAAGAAGCCCCTGTCAATATGTTAATTGCCATGGGACTCGCAGCTACACTCTGTATATTTATCGGTTCTCAACCACAGTACTTATATTCATTGTTGCCATGGGAAGTAAACTACTGGCCATACGATGCAACCCATGTATTGACTCAGTTGCAATTACTCTTCTTCTCAGCGCTTGCATTTGTCTGGTTAAATAAACAATGCCTCTATCCACCAGAATTACACTCCACTAATCTGGATGCGGATTGGATCTATCGAAAATTTCTTCCTGCGGGTATTCATCGTGGATTAATATTTTTTCGCAAAATAAAAGAATCTGCGATGACCGCAGCAATTGCTCCCATGCACAGTATTCGTAACTCATTTTCTCAATCCTACATTGCCAAATATCATCTCTCTGAAAGTTGGCCTACCGGTAGTATGGTATTCTGGATTTCACTTGTTCTTGTCGCTTATCTGATACTGGATATCTTTGGTTCTGTGCTTTAGCTTAGATATAATTCAGCTTATACAAATTAATTGTGCAGTAACTTCACGCAACAAAACCTTGCAAAGGAAGAAAAATAAATGAATTTAGTCAATGGCTTACATTTTAATAATGTACGTGGGGATATTTTTGGTGGTTTAACCGCAGCTGTCATTGCCTTACCCCTTGCCCTTGCAATGGGTGTTGCATCTGGTGCTGGTCCGATAGCAGGTATTTATGGCGCAATATTTGTCGGCTTCTTTGCGGCAGTTTTCGGTGGCACACCGGCTCAGGTTTCTGGCCCAACAGGCCCCATGACGG
>Ga0316208_1002549_pt1 | contig 14660 bp, 12 predicted proteins | sample 3monopyrite_MG_FD_204944 | JGI IMG/M metagenome (GOLD analysis project Ga0316208, IMG submission 204944) | Microbial mat bacterial communities from mineral coupon in-situ incubated in ocean water Damariscotta River, Maine, United States -... | ecosystem: Environmental > Aquatic > Marine >... | reverse complement strand
AGTTGATTATCAGTGGATTGTGCGCCCTAAAGATACTAATAATTCCTCTTTTTTTATCTTAAAACATTGTATTTCAATAAAATAATAAGCGTAAATTACCAACACTCTTATCCCGAACTCACGTTAAAATAAGTAAACAATACAACAATTGTTTATTGCTGGAAGAGTGGAAATCGACAGCTCAAAACAGAGGAACAAGCTACAATTACTTCAACCCTCAAGACAACAGTTGGAACCAACTATGGATAGACAATCAAGGGGGGGTGCTCGAACTTAAGGGGGTGTTTGAAGGGAATCAAATGCTTTTAGAAAGCAAACCCTTTAAACGGCAAAACAGTTTTGTCATTAACCAAATAAGATGGGTAAATCAAGATAATGGAACTATTGCTCAGATATGGGAAATATACACTTCTGAAAAAAAATTGGTGTCAACCCTATTTCATGGCATCTACAAACGAAAAAAAGACTAGTTCTTTATACTAAAAGGTTAATAGAATTTGGCTCTATTGTCTACCATATTCGCCTTTTCTTTCAGCGCAGAAAGTATAGCGCCATTCTCTACTCTGTTAATGGTATTTCTTGCATTTGCATTTTTAATCAAACTTACGTCAGTCGACATTGCATCGTTCTTTTGAGTTAATTCAATCAAGAATACACCTGTATTTCCTTGAATAGCATCGCTAGTCTCGCCTTGCGCCATGCTTACTGCCTTGGCGACAACTTTTGGTTCAAGACCAACATTTGGTATAGCTGGACTCGCAAAAGAAGTAGATGGAACAGTCTCTACGAACAAACCTACCTCTGAAGCTATTGCGTCAAGATTCCCATCAATAGAGTTAAACTCTTCTTTAAACACTTCAGCCTTTTTTTCTTGACGAACTAAAAATTCTATTCTATTCCTTACTCTATCCAATGGGGCTGGTCCTTCAGCATTCACTTCATCAACAATGGCTACAACAAATGCGTCATCAACATCATACGCCTCAGAAACAGATCCTTCTTCAGATTCTTTCACCCATCGAACCAAATCTCTTGAAGCGGCCATACCTGGGATCAAATTATCTGTTTCTTTAAGAATGGCAACCCTTTGCTGAATATTTTGCTCTGCAATCAAATTTGAAAAGGATTCATTATCCGTTGCATTGATAGAAAAACTATTGGCCTGATTAAACACATTTGCATAGGTTTCTTTCCCAGGTAAAACGGTACGCTCAATCGTTGCTATCTGTATTTTTTCGACGGCCTTTGTCTGATCCAATATTTTAATCAAATGAAACCCAAATTGTGTTTTCACTTTGACAACATCACCAACTTCTGCAGCAAAAGCAGAATCATTAAATGGTTTAACCATCATTCCTTCTGTAAACCAACCTACATTTCCGCTGTCTTTGGCAGTTTGAACATCGTCAGAGAAAGATACTAACTCATGCAAAGGTGTTCCAGAGTTAATGACATCCAACAAGCTGTCTGCAAGTGCCTCTCCAGCCTTCTCCTTTCCTTGTCTTGTATCAACCAAAATATGTCGTGCACGCACTGAATCAGGGGCAAACTTTTTGGACTTAATTTTTCTTATATAATGTGTTTCTCCAACCAAGACAGGTTCTATAACTGCTCCAACCTCCATCTCCCAGAAAGAAGAATCTACTCCCGAAGGAATGCTCTTCAAAGTGTAATAAGTAGGGTCAAAACGTTTGTCTGAATTGGCATTGACAAATAAAGAGTCATTTTCTGATTCTTGAAATTTTCCATACATATCATCGACCCAATTCTGGGCAAGTTCATGATCTAATTCCGATGGAGAAACAGGGAAATATGCATATGTTATTTTGTGACTAGCTTCTTGCTCATACTCCAATTTATGCGCATTATAATAGGTTTCATAATCTGTTTCTGAAACCTTAACTGCAGAATCATTCAATGCACTGAATGGCTTGTAAATGTATCTGAAGCTTACTGAGGAGTTGTTATCAGAATTTTGCTTGGTGGCAAGCTCATTTGGCGTGTATATTGCATTTTTTATCAGCAAATTATACTTATTAATTCGTTGATTTCTTTTTAAAGCCTGTTCAAAATCAATCCATTGTTGACGTGTAGCTGGGTCTTGATCCGTTAGGTTTTGTAAAAATTGCACAACAGCAGCTGAGTTAAACTCCCCAGTTTCTGGATTGGAGAATACCTGAACAACTTGTGGATGCGGATTATCCCCTTGAACCATGTCAAAAAGTTCTTTGGTAGTGACATTAATACCCAACATATCCATTTGCGAACCCATGAGGTTGTTAGAAACAAATTCATTCCATACTGATTCACGCAATTCAGATTTGATACCTTCGTCTAAAGGTTGTTGACTTCTTTCTGTATAGCTCTTGTATGTTTCTTGAACTCTTTGATCAAATTCTTGTGGGTTGATTTTGGTGCCGTTTATCTCTGCAATGTGAAGCGGGCCTTGCTGTGTACCAGTTGTTTGAGAGCTGAATAAGTCAGTCAAAACAAACGCCATAATTGCGCCGCCTACAACAATCAATACCAATGTTGATCGTTCTCTAATTTTTCCAATAATTGCCATCGAATTCCTTTAAAAATTTTGGCTTGCGAATATACGATTCAAAACGCAATTATAAAACAAGTATTTCTTCGGAAACTGCTGATAACAAGGGGATGCAATTCAAGCCTTATTCGTCTAGTAATATTTTTAAATGTACAAGATCAATTCTGTTTTCAAAGACTTTTTTTACGGTAAACTCAAAACCCTCTGACTGGATTTTTTCATTCATTTTAGGAATACTCTCTGAAATGTCAATTATCAGGCCTGCAATTGTTTCATAATTGTCTGATGTAGGGAGATTTAATGAATATTCGGAATTTAAATAGTCCACTTCTAATCTTGCTGAGAACAAAAATTCATTTTTATTGATTTTGGTCTCAATCATCTCTTCTTTGTCATGTTCATCTTCAATTTCTCCAAAAATTTCTTCAATAATATCCTCAATTGTGAGTATGCCAGCAGTTCCGCCAAATTCATCCACAACGACTGCTATACTTCTTCTCTGTTCAATAAATGTCTCCAAAATCTCATTGGCCGCCATAGACATTGCAATAATTGGAAGTGGTAAAAGGATGGATTTTATACTTTCGGGATTTTTAAACAATTCAAAAGAATGGGTGTATCCAATGATGTTGTCAATATTATCTCTGTAAATCAAAATCTTTGACAAACCTGTCTTCACGAAGGTGTTTCTCAGTTGGTCTATTCCATCTTCGATTTCTAGGGCAATGATTTCAGTTCTGGGAATCATGCATTCCCTTGCCTTAATGTTTGAAAAATCAAGTGCATTTTGAAATATTTGGATTTCATGTTCAACCTCCTCTTGATCCTCATTCTTAATTTCCGTTCCTTCGCGTACAAAGTGTTCTAGATCAATGCGCCCAAAATTTAACTCCTCATCAGCTTTTAATTCGGGAGAAAATAACTTGAGCAGCATTTCGGAAAGACCAATAATTAATGTGACTGGTATATTAAGTATCCAATAAATGACCCAAAGTGGGACTGCCAAATAGCGCAATGCACTATTTGGGTTTATTCTAAAAAGAGTCTTGGGTAAAAATTCTGCAGTAAACAAAATCAATAAGGTAGAAAGGATCGTCTGAATCAACAAAATATAGATTTCGTTTTTGGTATAGGCCTCAATTTGGGGTTCGAGAATCTTGGCCATAAAGATTCCATAAATCACCAAAGCAATGTTGTTGCCCACCAACATTGCCCCAATAAATCGAGAAGGTTTTTTTAGAAAATTGGAAATGATTTTTGCAAGAATGTCTCCTTTCTTACCATCCAATTCAATTTTTAATTTGTTGGCAGAAACAAATGCGATTTCCATCCCAGAGAAAAATGCTGAAAGAATCAGCATTGACAAGATAATTAAGGTTGGAGAACTCTCAAACATTCCTAAGACATGTAAAAAGAGCGGCGTTATTTTGAATGGCGTTCATGGTATAACCTTTGTTTTCTTCTAATCAAAAATAAACATATCGCAATCACCGAAAATCCAAAAAAATAGAGTGCATCGTAAATCGAATTTTGAAAACTTTGATATACACCAAATAAAAATGTGAAAATGCTCAATACAAGCCACATTTTTTCTAAAAAACTTACCATCTTAATCATCGGCAATGTTGATTGTTCCTCTTGGTTTCAAGATACGATAATTTGTAAAGTCTTCGTTTGCCACAAGTCCTTCTCCCATGAGCACTTGATCTTTCGTCGTAATCTTCACAAAAACATCTGAGGTGATTTTTCCACTTTTTTGATCCCAAACTAAATGCTCAGTATTTAGTTTTTCTCCTTTAATGTTGGTTACAACCACGTCTTCTTTCGCTTCCATACGACCTTCTTTCTCAAGGTGAATTGCATAGTTAGAAGTTAGCTCAGTGGTTACTTGTAAAACAGAATCAAAGAATTGCACATGCACACCTTCGGGCATTTCATTGTATGCTTCCTCTCCGCCAAATTGCTTGAATAATGGTGCATTTAACTGAAAGGCTACGTCTCCTTTTGTGCTGTACAATACCTCAACATCCCATGCTGTTTGGTCAGGAGTATTCTCAAAGTCAAGTTTACTTACTTCTTCAATGTCGTTTTCACACGCAAGCAAAAACAATGTAAACAGAAATAAATAAGTCCGACTTGGACGATGGTGCATCTTAAATATACTAGTTAAAACGTGCTTTGGTAGACTCTCCAATCCAGCATCCAATTTGAATCGTATCCCCTTCTTTCACATTGATGAAGAAGCATTCGTCACGCTCAGGAAAGTACTTGGTATAGCTTGCAATCTTACTGTTAGCCTTTGATGAAAGGCTAGGATCTACCGCTTTAGCTTTAGCCAAATAATCAACGGCCAACCAATAAATGGCTTTTTGTTTACAAGCATCGCTGTTAGGGCAAACTGAAGAACTTCCGGCAATTATGTCGCCAATTAGAATGTAAGGAAGCCCATTGTTGGGGTCAATTTCAGCAGCTTTTCTTGCACTTGACCTTGCTGAACTGTAATCTCCTTTACTAATCTGAGCTGAAGCCAATGTCATTAAAAGATTGAAAGACTTTGAAGCGTTTTTATTTAATTCAATGGCTTGTTTACAATAAGCCTCTGCCTCCTTATATTGTCCCTTTTTTAAACACATTATGCCCATTTTCTCTGCTGAAATAGCTGAAGGATTTGTGCTGTGCATTTCTTGCGCAATTGTAAAAAAGATCGTTGCATCAGTACAGCCTTTTTTATCCAAAATGTCGGCAGTACGTTCCATCCACTTTTGGTCTTCTTTGTTCTTTTCGTAGTTCTTCTCTGCCATCTCAATTAAAACATCACAACTCAAATAGGGAGAAGCTAACCCTTCAATGTTCTCTTGCGCCTTTATATAGTATTCTTGGGTTTTTTTGCCTTCGTATTTGCTAATGTTTTGTGCAATCAATTCAGTCATATTTGTGAATTGCTCCACAACTTTTGCTTCATCTACTTTTTCTGCTCTTTCCATCAAGATTAAGGCATTCATGTAAGAAACAATAGCCCCTGCCTCTGATTTAGAACCCTGCAATTGAATGGATTTGTCAAGTACATTGTACAATGCTTCTACATCGTCTTTTGCGTATCGCAACATCTCAGTTCCTTTACGCCCTAATACATAGCCTTCTTTTCCAAAGTTTTCTATTCGCTTGTCATACACCATCAAAAGCTCATCTACTATTGTTGCTCTTTCCTCTTTTGCAGCATTCTTTAATTTATTTCGAACAAGACTAATTCCGTCTACGTACATACGCTCAGAAGAGGCAGGGCAAATTTCATACGCCACACTCCAATAATTGTAGGCATCATCATACATCTTTTGCTTCAAGTAATCTCGGTATAAGGATAAGTTTTCTACACACTTTGCACTGTCTGCTCCATACTTGCCTTGCGCAAACGAAAGATTAACTGATAAAACTGTTATAAGGACTAGTGCCACTTTTTTCATCTCTTCTTTTTTAAATTTTAATCGTAAACTCTTTTTATAAACCACTTGTCATTAATGGTAATTCCAATTTGCAAATTTAGAAAGTCCTCTTGCGTTAAATTGTTCTTTTGACTTCCTCTTCTTCCCAACTCTATGCCAACATTTAATGTTGAAAAAGACTTCCTCAACGGAACAGCAATCCCAAAACCTATGCCAAACTCTTCAATGTCGTTTCCATCAATCTTTAAGAGAGAAGAATTGTATCTAAAGCCAGCCCTGTAGCCCATTCTTGACAGAAAGGGACCAAAACTGTTAGATTCATTGAACTTTTCAAAGCCTAAATTATATTCATTTGAACTGCCTACTTCGATGCCGTCGGAAAGTGCTAAGCTCTTCCATTGCCTTGCGGTAATGTCGATTGCAATCAGCCATTCGCCTTTCTTTTCATAGGCAAATCCTGCACCAAATGTTGGCGCTATTGGGAGTGTAGAAGATTGATCTTCAGTAATTTTTACAGTGTCTTTTATTGATTCAAAATTAATAGCGCCTTCGTAGGTGCGTATGATTTGTGTCTTTTTTGTTGACAGTTGATCAACTGGTGAAGCAAACAAGCCAAACGTCCATAAATCGTCTTTACTGCTCTTATATCTGTATTGGGCTCCAAAGTCAATAGCGAAATCACTTACTTTTATTTGTGATTGATCTATGGTATTGAAAAAATTTGTGCTTTGCTCATAAATTATTCTTCGATCATCTTGAATTGTTCCAAAAAGAAATTTCCCTCTGAAACCCAAAGAAAGGTTAGGCATAAGCTCAACTGCTGCTCCAGTAAAAAGTTCATTTACGCCTCCCTTTCCCTCAAACAAGTATCTGACTGAGGTGCTATTTAATATTTCCTGACTGCCATAATCGTAACCTACACTGCTAAACGGACGAAGTCCAAACCCTACGCCCCATTTCTCTCCCATAGGCAGTGCAATACTCATATGACCTAATTGCGTGTTTGTGCCTGTGCGTTCCTGCGTAGAATTCGAATAGTTTACATTTCTAGAAACAATGGATGCTTCAAAAGTGGTTAAACTGACATTTGAAAAGGAAGCTGGGTTTTTTAAGTTGATGTAATTTGTTCCTCGATCATTTAACTTTGCATTGCTTCTCGCTAGGGAATCATAGACAACTGGTTTGTACTGAAAAGGACGCCAAGCGTATCCTACTTGCCCCATAGCGAAATTGCCATTTGTTGTTGTTGAATTGAGTAACCCAACCCCATATCTTGAATACGGAGAGTCAGTAAACTTTTGACCTAAAAGGCTGGAGCTAAGGAAGAAAAGACAAGATAAGCCAATTGACTTAGTCGCAATTGTATAGAAGAATTTCATTCAGGCCTAATAAAACCAAATTTGGGTTCGCAAAGATGCCATTTTTTAGTGCTTTCTCAAAGAAATTAGCATCTCCTCCTGTCAATACGACTATAAGTTTTTTATATTGTCTCTCATATGCATCAATAAAACCATTCATTTCTCCCAAACAACCATTGATGACTCCTGAGAGCATTGAGGTTATAGTAGTGGTGCCTATGTCCTTCGGTTTTTGTTCGCCATCCCAATGAATAAGCGGCAAGGCATCTGTATAATCATTCATTGACTTTAACCTCAACTGTACACCTGGAGTAATTGCCCCTCCTAAATAATCACCCTGCTTGTTGACAAGATCGTATGTTATACACGTTCCAGCATCTATGGCCAAAACATTTTCATTCGGAAATATTTTATGGGCAGCCACTGCTGAGGCAATTCTGTCTTTCCCCAAGGTCTCTGGACTTTGGTAAAGTAAATTTATGGGCAAGGGAGTCTGGTGATTGAGTCGTATTAGGTTAGTATAATGTTTTTCCAGTTCTAAAGTCTTTTCTATCTGTTTATTTACTGAAGAAATAATTGCCCACTTGGGTTTGTAATCTGAGAACAACAGATTGTTTTGTGCAATGTCTGCGTTGTTTAATTCTTTTGATTGAAGCAGTTCCCTTTCCTTGAACAAACCAAATTTTGTTCTTGTATTTCCAATGTCTATTGCAAGCTGATAGGCCATCGCTCAAAGCTAATGAAAGCACAAAGAAATCGGGAATAAAAGCAACGGAACTAAATTTTTTATTTTACATTTGTCGACCATTTTTAAGGCGGTGCCATAGCTCAGTTGGTAGAGCAAAGGACTGAAAATCCTTGTGTCGCTGGTTCGATTCCAGCTGGCACCACAAAACATTTCAAAAAAGGTGAACAAATTCTCGTTCACCTTTTTTTATTTAAATTAGACAATATATTGGCTAATTGTAAGGAAGAATGATAGCAGCACTTTTAATCTACTTTCTACATCTGACTCGATTCTTAAATTTTAATTTCATTGAAAGACGTTCGTCAATTGTTTAGATAAATGTGATGTTTAGGACAATTTTTGTTGTTTTCCTTGCACTAATTCCCTATTTTCTTATTGGTCAAAACTTTGATTGGTGGGCACAAAGACACAATTGGGATGGTGTTACACATTGGACCAAATACATCAACGTAGCTGCCAACTCATTAGGGCCAAATGCGCTTCCAGTTCCAGATATAAAAAATGGACAATTAGACAGTATTCCTTATTTTGAATTTGGAATAGTTCATCATCGCAGTAAAGGAGACATTACATCCAACCTAAATACCACCCTTCATCTTCCACTCTTTGATAAACGCATTGCATTACGTGTATGGCTTGTGCCTATAGAAAGTTATAAACTAGACCAAGAAACACAAATTAAATGAAGCATTCGAACCCAAGATGGTGAAGGAATAGCAGGGGGTGATATCTATATAGCAAGCTATTTTCAACTACTTTTAGAGAAAAGGCATGGCATTGATTTACTCATGACCATTAATTTAAGAACAGCTTCAGGCACCCAATTGAAAGACGCACGTTTTAGTGATACACCTGGTTACTTTCTAGACCTATCTGCTGGCAAATCATTTATACTTGCCAAAACAAAATTGCGTTATTGGCGTATCTACAGCATGTCAGGCCTTTATGTATACCAAACTTATCTTGACAACAACAGACAAAATGATGCTTTTCTATATGGCCTAGGAACGACTGTTGCATTTAATAAAATTAGTTTTCATCAGCAAATTGGGGGGTATATAGGATATCTAAATAATGGTGATCGTCCTCTTGTATTGCGATCGGAAATTTCGACGAATTTAAAGGCCCCCTTAAACTATAGGCTTACCTTCCAGCAAGGGTTTATTGATTTTCCTTATACTTCCTTTTGGCTAAGTGCTCAATTTAACTTAAATAAAATACTGCACCTTAGCGATGATCAGCAAAAATAGCGCCTAACGTTTGAAAGAGTATCCGTACATCAAAGTATAAACTCCAATTATTGACATAGAAACGATCGAGTCGAATTCGATTTTGCAACAATGAAAAATCATCAATCTCCCCCCTATAACCTTTCACTTGAGCCAAGCCAGTAATTCCAGGCCTCACGGCATGTCGATTCATAAAATTCCCGACAAGTTGGCTATACTCTTCAGTGTGCTTGACCATGTGTGGTCGTGGACCAACAACGCTCATCTCCCCTTTAATTACATTGATGAACTGAGGCAGTTCATCTAAACTTGTATTTCGTAAAAACTTGCCAATTTTTGTAATTCTAGGGTCATTCTGAGTAGCTTGCCTTACATCTGCATGTAAGTTTTGTTTCATGCTTCTAAACTTGTAGCAGTTAAACACTGTATTGTTCATCCCTGATCTTTGCTGAATAAAAAAGATGGGGCCTTTGGAACTTATTTTAATGGCAATTGCCACCAATGGGAAAAACCAGCTAAATACGAAAAGCAACACCAAAATTGAAAAGACAAGGTCATAAACCCTTTTTACCAACGCATTGAATGGATCGTCTAAAGGTGTTAATGCCACTTTAAAAATACTTGTCTGATCCAATTTTGTTGCCACCAATTTCCTAGCACCTATGCCTTTCCAGTCAAATATCAATCTTAAACGAATAAAATGGTTATCGCAGAAGTTGGAAACCAATTCAATTTCTTCTTCGTTAAAAGTAGAAAGCGGCAGGTACAATTCTGAAATATCATGCTTCTTGATAATTGCACTTAACTGAACAATGAGCTTTTCCTTAACGTATAAATTTTCGATCTTCTGTTTCTTTAGGCTCAAGTTTTTCCGAAAAAACTGCTTTACTTCATTAAGTTTTGCTTCCTCTCCAAAAAGTACGACCACACTTTCTTTAAATTTCTTTTTAAGGTATTTCTCATAAAGCTTTATCGTTAGAAGTCTACCAAGCGAAACAACAATAACAAATGAAGCATAGAAATAAATTAAAAACAACCTCGAATACAGCGCTTTTGTTAAACCATTAAAGGCTATTGTTATAAGCAATTGCAATAGAATTGCAATTGCAAACGCTATCAAATACCGACTTCTTTTTGTAAAACTGTCTAAACGGTATACTCTTTGAAGAGAAGTCACTCCAAGCCAGGAGAGGTTAACAACGATAATTAAAGTTGTGTACTTGTATTCCAAATAGGTAGCCAACAACTCATTGTGAAAACGAATATAAAATCCTATTAGAAATGCAAGATTCAGTGCAAAAAAGTCAGATAAGCGATAGTAGAGAGAAAGAAAATATTCGTGGTTTTTATACACCTATGCTTCTTTAATGTGCTAAATTAGCAATATATACAGCATAATATCTGACCAACACTTTTTCTGCTAGATTAATTATAGCACGGTTATTGCCTATTCATGAACATGAGAAAAACGCTAACCTTTTTGTTCTATTTTGGTTTGAATTTAATTTACGCCCAAAATGGACTCACTAAAACAGAATTTGATTTAGGTGTAATTACTGCTCAAAACGATGATGTAATTGATCTAAACCTAGTTAATAAAACAGAGAATGATGTATTTATATTGAGGGTTGATAGAAAGCCACAACAATCGGTTCTTTTAAGCTCTAAGCTTATTAAAAGCAAAGAAGCAATACTCCTTCGTATTAAATTTAATCCACAAAAAAAAGGCACATTTGAGGAGGAAATAGGTGTTTTTTTAAGCTCCAATATTGAACCTGTTTTATTAAAATTTCGAGGAGAGGTAAAGCAATTCCCTAAAAATAAACTGCAAAGTTGTCCATCGTTTGGACAAAATACGCAAGCTCAAACGACATTCTTAGCACATGAAAAAAGAGTAGTCAATGAAATTCAATCAGAATTTGTTGAATTTATTGACATGCAATCTATAGAAGATCTTCAACAAGCAAGCTACGAGACATTAAGCGCCGCTCTAGAAATGACAATGGAAGAAAATGTTTTACCAATAACGAGCGAAAGCCCACCTGAATCAAGCCATTTAATTAAAAATGAATCAATTGTTGAAAAAAATATAAACCAATCGCTGCTTGATAACAATTACAAACCAAACAACATTGTTTTTTTAATTGATGCCTCTACATCTATGCGAGAAGCAGGCCGAATGGAGTTGTTGAAAACTGCCATGATCAAATTGATGGAACCATTACGATCAGTTGATTATTTATCAATTGTAACTTATTCTGGCGAAGCCACTATCCTAATGCCACCTACATCTGGAGAAGATAAAAGTATTATACAAACAAGTATTGAAAACATTCCTGCTGACGGCAGCACGCAAGCGGTGAAAGGAATTAAGGAAGCCATTGAGGTGGGTATGTCAAATCTTATTCAAGACGGAAACAATCAAATATTTTTGGCGTCGGATGGAGCATTTGATATTGGAGATAGGAATACCCGATTGAGAAAACAAATCAGTACAACCGCCGAAAGTGGATTGTTGATTAGTGTAATTGGAATAAAAAATGAAAATTGGACAGCGAAAAGATTAAAAGAAATCGCTTACCTAGGAGGAGGAACTTATGTGAAAATTAAATCTGAAAAAGACACAGATCAGGTACTGGAAGAAATGAAAATCAATGCCTTGAAGTAATCATTTTTCCATGATCATCTTATTTTCAGGGTATATTTTCGCTTCTAGCTTTTTTGACTGATCTTCTTCAGTTGCTATTTTATGCTGAATTGTGAATGCGACTAAGGCCAAAGACAGAGCAAGTGAAAAAGCAATAAGCGTGCGTTTTATTTCATTCTGACTGTTCATAGGTTCATTTTTGCTTCAAACTATGCAAATATTCAATTTTCAATATTAACATTGCATACCTAGTACGTTAATTAACTAGTCAGGGTTGCTATTTTTATGAAAGATACTACAGCTAAAAAGAGAATTGCAATTTTAGGATCCACTGGTTCTATTGGTACGCAAGCCTTAGATGTTGTTCGTCAACATCCTGATAAATTTGAAATTTCTGTCCTGACGGCCAATTCAAATTCAACATTATTACGCCAACAAGCAATTGAATTTAAACCCAATACAGTCGTTATTGTAGAGGATAAATCTTACGATGCACTTTCAAAAGAACTTTGGGAGTTCGGAATAAAAACCTTTACTGGCGAGTCTGCACTCTGTGATGTTGTACAGATTGAAGAAATTGACATAGTATTGACTGCATTGGTTGGTTTTGTAGGATTGAAGCCTACCATTGCTGCCATAGAGGCCAAAAAGCCAATCGCACTTGCGAACAAAGAAACATTGGTTGTTGCCGGACAATTAATTACGCAGCTCGCTATGGATAACAATGTTCCTATTTTACCTGTAGATTCTGAACATTCTGCCATATTCCAATGCTTAGTGGGTGAATTTCACAATCCAATTGAAAAAATATACCTGACTGCTTCTGGAGGTCCTTTTCGTGGTTGGTCGAAAGATGATCTTAAAAAAGTGTCGCCTTCTGCTGCATTAAAACATCCCAATTGGGAAATGGGAGCAAAAATCACCATTGATTCCGCTACTCTCATGAACAAAGGATTGGAGGTGATTGAAGCAAAATGGTTGTTCAATTTGTCTGTAGATCAAATTGATGTAATTGTTCATCCAGAGTCGATTGTACACTCGATTGTTCAATTTGAAGATGGTAGCATGAAAGCCCAAATGGGCTTACCTGATATGAAATTGCCTATACAATATGCTTTGGCATACCCAAATCGAATACAGTCCTCTTTTCTACGATTTGATTTTCTAAAATATCCAACACTTCGTTTTGAGAAGGCAGATCGTGAAACTTTTAAGAATTTAAACTTGGCGTATGAAGCCCTGTCTATGGAGGGAACTGCTGCATGTGCATTAAATGCTGCCAATGAAGTATCTAATCAAGCATTTCGAGACCATCAAATTTCTTTTTTAGATATCGCTGAAATCAATCAAAAGGTTCTCCATGAAAGCACTTACTGTAAGACTCCAAGTTTGGAGGATTATCTTGAGGCTGATAAAGAAGCTCGCACATTGGCAAAGACACAAATAAGATAATTCTTGTTAATCTACAAAGCTTAGCTACTCGGTGCTTTATAGAATCTTTAATTTTGCCGCCTAACTTTTTGGAATGGAAATACTGATTCGAGCAACCCAACTTATTCTTAGCTTATCAATTTTAGTCGTGCTGCACGAGCTGGGTCATTTTATTCCTGCCAAGCTTTTTAAAACGAAAGTTGAAAAGTTCTATTTATTTTTCGACCCTTGGTTTTCACTTTTTAAAATAAAGAAAGGAGAAACTGAGTATGGTGTAGGTTGGTTGCCTCTAGGAGGCTATGTCAAAATTGCTGGCATGATTGATGAATCTATGGACAAAGAGCAGTTAAAGGCACCTCCACAACCTTGGGAATTTCGTTCAAAACCAGCTTGGCAAAGGCTTATTATTATGATTGGAGGCGTTACGGTAAATGTACTCTTAGGAATGATCATTTATGCCATGGTGCTATTTATTTGGGGAACGGAGTACCTACCAAATGATGGAGCCAAACACGGCATTTATGTTGATTCTGTCGCCTATGAAATGGGCTTGCGAAATGGAGATAAAATAATCAGTGTTGGAGGGGATAAAGTAGAAAAATTCAATGATATCCAGTTGAAAATCTTATTGGAGGACCAAAACAATTTAGAAGTATTGCGTGCCAATGAGACTCTACAACTTGACGTTCCTTCAAGTACTGTTGCAGGAATGATTAAAATGCAGCGCCCCATTTTTGAACCAGCCTTGCTGCCAATAGTAAAAGATGTTTCCGGCGGCTCTAATGCTGAAACCGCTGGATTAAAGGTAAATGATCAATTGATCAGTGTTAATTCAACTGCAACTCCTTTTTTCAGAGATGTTGTTGCCATTCTAAGTGAAAACAAAGACAAGTCTGTTGAAATTGGTGTGCTTAGAAACAACGATACACTAGAGTTGAGAGCAATGGTCACAGAAAACGGAACAATAGGCTTCGGAATTTTCCCTCAGAATGAACAGTTGATATACTCCACACAAGAGTATGGATTCTTAGAATCTATTCCTGCAGGGATTATAAAAGCGTACGATTCTTTTGAAAACTATATCAAACAAATCAAGTTAATCTTTAAACCTGAAACTGAAGCGTATAAAAGCTTGGGCGGCTTCATTACAATAAGTAAAGCCTTTTCCCCTGAATGGGATTGGAGACGATTCTGGAGTTTTACTGCCTTTTTATCCATCATATTGGCGATCATGAACATATTGCCCATTCCTGCATTGG
>Ga0316208_1002547_pt1 | contig 14668 bp, 12 predicted proteins | sample 3monopyrite_MG_FD_204944 | JGI IMG/M metagenome (GOLD analysis project Ga0316208, IMG submission 204944) | Microbial mat bacterial communities from mineral coupon in-situ incubated in ocean water Damariscotta River, Maine, United States -... | ecosystem: Environmental > Aquatic > Marine >... | reverse complement strand
GAGTAGATTCGTTGTTTGATTGCGATGCCTACACCGAAACGGGGGTCGTCCCATTGATCTGCTGATGCGAACCTGTTTTCCAGCGCGGGTGTGAGGTTTGGATCGAAGCTCAGTTCGATGCCATTGGCGTTGGTGTAGTAGCGGTCGGAATCTTTGATAACCCCTGGGATGGTGCCGTCGTTGTCCCAGTAGAGGGTGAGTTCGCGGAAGGTGTATCGTGAGAGGTCCAGGAGTCCGGTCCAGGAGTCGTCGCCTGGGTCGATGGCGTGTTGGGCATCGGCGATGGATTCGGTGTCTGATTGAGCCAATCCGATGGAGATCGAGCCGGTCAAAGCCAGAGAGGTGGCGAGTGATTTGAGCCAACGGCTATGGATCATGGTTCGATGATAGCGTATACAAATATTCATTGTGGATTCTTCGGCTCAACTGGCCGATAGAGTGTGTTCTATGGGCCATCATCATGATATTCATGCCGACCATTCTCCTGCTGCGATCCGTGAGCGATTGGCTGGGGATGCCAAGCCATCGTATATCAAGGATTTTATCTATGGGGCGATTGATGGGGCGGTGACGACCTTTGCGATCGTCGCGGCCAGTGCGGGGGCGGGGCTGTCTTCGGGGATCATTATTGTACTTGGATTGGCGAATCTGCTGGCCGATGGGTTCTCGATGGCGGCGTCGAACTATCTGGGAACCAAGGCGGATCAGCAGTTGTTTGAGAAGGCCAAGGCCGAGGAGCATAAGGAAATCGAGATTCATCCTGAGGGAGAAATCGAGGAGGTCCGGCAGATCTTTGCGACTCAAGGATTCGAGGGCGAGAACCTTGAGCATGTTGTGGAGGTCATTACCAACGATCGTGAACTTTGGGTCAAGACGATGATGCGTGAGGAGCATGGGCTTGAAGAGGGCGGACCCGAGGCATTGCCTGCGGCCAAGGCGACCTTTGTGGCGTTCTTGGTTGTTGGTGCGGTGCCGTTGTTGCCTTACTTTGTGGGCCCGTTGATCGATATCCCGAACCAGTTCGCGATCTCATGCGGGATGACGGCCATGGCGTTCCTGATGGTGGGATGGATCAAAGGACGGATCGTGGGGGTGGACAAGCTTCGATCGGCACTCGAAACGCTCGCCATCGGCGGAGCGGCGGCGGGGGTTGCGTATTTTGTGGGGGTGTTGTTGAGTGGGATGGCGGGGTAGGCGCTGCAACCCCAGAGCGAGCCGTGCCTATTTACATTGCCCATTGCCTGTATTTCAAGACACTGCTTGCCGAAGACGGTCAAGCACTGGCACCATAGAACTACAATCGGCTTGTTCAATTTGCCTCTATTTCTGATTTTGGTCTTGACCAAGAAGCATACGGACGGTATATTGAAATTTTAGGATTTATCTGTGTGGCATACCTGGTTTGAGTTCGAGGGTGATTGACCGGAGCCGTATTGCTGTTGAATGGATTTCGTAAGAAAAGAGAGAGAACAACATGAACGCTATACAAATTGTCACGGCTGCGGCTGCTTGCTCAATCTTACCTGCCCAAACATCCGCTCAGGATTGGCTAATCGGCGATCTCGCCAGCGGGCTCCATAGCTACGCCCAAGGATCTGGATCGGCGATGTCAATCGGAGCGGCTCCGAGACAATTAGTCGGGATAGACTTTGCGGGCGATGGGATGCTGTATGGCGTGACCACATGGGCGAACGGGAACGGCCTTTACAGCATTGATCCCAACAGTGGCGCATCAGACCTGATTGGCGCAACCGGTTTGGCACAGATCGTCGAAGGCGATGTTGCCTATGACCATACAACGAATCAGTTGTTTGCGAACTATAGCGATATATCCACTAACAATATCTATACCATAAACCTCAACACGGGTCTCGCCACACTCGTTGGTCCTTCTGAAGAGGATGACATTTCTGGTTTGGCATTTGATGCGGCCGGACGGATGTGGGCGGTGGATACGAACACGAACGGGTCGCGCGTTCTCGATCTTTTAGAGATTGACAAGACGAATGGGGATGTACTGAGCCGCAACTCACTTGGTGTTCTGCAGTTCAGCGCAGTGCTGGGTATGGACTTTAACTCAATCACCAATGAGTTGTACATGGCGTTGGGTAACGGCGACTTCTACAGCATCGATACCGGGCTGGCAACCGCTTCATTTGTAGACACCCTCAATGTTAGCGGCACGACAGGGCTCGCGTTTGTTGTTCCTGCACCCGGAGCATTCACGATGCTTGCACTAGCCGGGCTGTGCACGGCTCGTCGCAGTCGGTAATCGTCCAAGCTTTGCATTACTTCAACCCTACACGAATGGGTATATCCCGTCTGTTTTATATTTTTGCTATGCTCTTGTTCTCTGGATAAGAAGACTGCGTCTGCACTCAGGAAACATTTTGATTGGAAAGCTTCGCGACCACGGACAAATCTTCGAGGGTGCTCATGTCTTGGGTGATGTTGGTGTCGCCGGCGGCGATCGAACGGAGCAATCTTCGCATGATCTTGCCGGAGCGGGTCTTTGGTAATGCTCCGGTGAAGCGGATCATGTCGGGCTTGGCGATGGCGCCGATTTCTTTGGCGACATGGTCACGGAGGGCTTTGACGAGTTCGTCGGATGCTTCGAATCCTGGGGCGGGGGTGATGAAGGCGGCGATGCCGGTGCCCTTGATTTCGTGGGGCATGCCGACGACAGCGGCTTCGACGACGCTCTCGTGGGAAACTAGTGCGCTTTCAACTTCCATTGTGCCGAGGCGATGACCCGAGACATTGATGACATCATCAGTCCGGCCCATGATCCAGAAGTTGCCCATCTCGTCGCGGCGGGCGTTGTCGCCGGCGGCGTAATAGGGCTGGCCGTCTTTGGACACGGTGCTCCAGTAAGTATCGATATAGCGCTGGCGGTCGCCGTAGATGCCTCGGAGCATGGCGGGCCAGGGTTTGCGGATGGTCATGAGGCCGCCCACATTTTCTTTGACGACATTTCCCGCTTCATCGCAGACGGCCGCGTCGATCCCGAACATCGGGAGGGTGCAAGAACCGGGCTTGGTGGGAGTGGCGCCGGGGAGGGGGGTGATGATGTGCCCGCCGGTCTCTGTTTGCCAGTAGGTATCGACGATGGGGCAGGTGCCTCGGCCGATCTTCTCTCGGTACCACATCCATGCTTCGGGGTTGATGGGTTCGCCAACCGTTCCGAGGACTTGGATGGAGGAGAGGTCGCAGGATGCGGGATGCTCGTCGCCCCATTTCATGAAGGCGCGGATGGCGGTCGGTGCGGTGTAGAACTGGGTGACTTTGTGTCGCTCGACGATCTGCCAGAAGCGTGCGGGGGTTGGGTAGTCTGGGCCGCCCTCGAACATGAGGGTGGGGACTCGGTTTGGGAGGATGCCGTAGACGATATAGGAGTGTCCGGTAATCCAGCCGCAGTCGGCGGTGCACCAGAAGGTTTGATTCGTGTCCGGCACAAGATTGAAGGTGTATTTGGCGGTGGTTGCGGTGAAGATCATGTAGCCGGCGGTGGTGTGGACGATGCCCTTGGGTTTACCGGTGGAGCCGGAGGTGTAGAGGAGGAAGAGCATGTCCTCGGCATCGAGTTCTTCGCACGGGCAATCAGCCGAGGCGGCTCCGGTTGCGGTTGCCCAGTCGGTGTCGAGATCGTTCATCGGTGCGCCGCAGTTGGTGCGGTTCAGCACCAGCACGGATTCAACGGGGCTCTGGCTGCCCATGTTTTTGATCGCATCGTCGACATTTTTCTTGAGTGGGACGACCTTGCCGCGTCGCCACGAGCCATCACAAGTGAGGATCATCTTTGATTTCGCATCGCCCACGCGGTCGGCGATGGCTTGGGCGGAGAAGCCGCCGAAGATGACGGAGTGGGGCGCTCCGATGCGGGCGCAGGCGAGCATCGCGATGGCGAGCTCGGGGACCATGCCCATGTAGATTGTCACGATATCGCCCTTGGTGATGCCCTTGGATTTGAGGACATTGGCGAGTTTGGAGACTTCTGTTTGGAGGTCTTGATAGGTGAGGATGCGTTGGTCGATGGGCGCGCCGTTATCGTTGGAGGGTTCGCCTTCCCAGATGATGGCCAGATCGTCGCCGTGGCCTTGATCGACCTGGCGGTCTACGCAGTTGTAGCAGGCATTCGTTGTGCCGCCATTGAACCATTTGGCGTCGGGGGCGTTCCATTCGAGAACGGTGTCCCATTTTTTGAACCAGTGGAATTCGTTGGCGACTTTTGCCCAGAAGGTTTCTGGAGAGTCGATGGATTCTTTGTACATGTTGTTGTACTGATCGAGCGAGGAGATGAGCCAGTCCGGGCCGACGACCTCGGAGGCGGCTGGCGGGGCAAAGACGCGGGTTTCTTGAAGGACGGATTCAATGGCTTTGTCGGGCATGACGGCTCTCCGATGGGCGCGGATTGACGCCCTGAGCCATTCTATGCAAACAAAGTTCGCCCATTCATCCACAGAGACAGAAGGCAAAGCTGCTACGGTGAAGTATTCAAGAGGTAGCTTGGCAATACCGGATTTGTTTGTTTCTGATACAGGGCCGCCGTTTCATGATCACCCATCAACTCAAGAACACGTGCAAGTGTGCGAATTGATGTATGAAGGACTGTGAAATTTTCACGATTTGCTGGTGAAGCACCAAGCCCAGGGACTGTTGAATACCGTCCAGTTGCAATCATCGCAGAAACCGAAGGCTCGATCAAATTAAGTACATCCTGTGAAGGTACTTCTCCAAGGTAGACTGCGCCATCTCCGGTTTGAAGTTGTTGACTTTTTGCGAGTCTTGCGGATTCAATGACTGACATCACATGCCGAACCGCCAAGTTCAGCCACAATGGGTCTGATGTAAACTGAGGACTGACAGCCCATAGAAATTTATTCACGATTAGTTCCGAAACACCCTCGGACTTTGCTGCATCCAACGCAACTGTACATGTAAGCAACTTTCCTTTTTCGGACCGAATTACTGAAATCGTTTTCGCTGCCTCTTCAGCTTTGCTTTGTTCTAGTAGCAAGCCAGAGAGGTACCCAATGTGATTTTCTTTCGCCGGGCCCCCGATTATCTTTGATACACTTTGCAACTGACCTACCTTGACTAAGTTTCTTGCAATTTTTAACCGATCGCCGTATGATTGATCCCTGACCATTGACCAAGCAAGAGCTACGAATTTGATCGCGCTATCTTCGACGGATTTACTTTGTGGGTCTTCCTGAAAGAGTTTCATGAATGTTGATGCAGCAATAGCCCCCGATTCTGACACCGAAAGTCGTTCTTCACCAAGTCGTTGTTCTCCATCAAAGCGTTGCAGAATCGTCCAACGATCATATTGAAAATCAAATAACACTTCATCGTCTGTAGCTTCTAGAATCGCATTTTCGCATGCAAACAGAGAATCGCTCCAGTTTTCAATAGTATTATTTAATGAGATGAGAACATCCCACGCGAGTCGTCTATACAGAGGGTTTGACCACTCAGAAAGAGCGTCTTCAAATAACATTATCCATCGCTCGGCATCTTCGCCTTGGATGTCGAAAGTTGTATTAATTGACTGTAGGTATTCCGAGTAGCTTGCCGTCAAAAGTTCAAACTGGGTATCTTCGCTATCTGATTGTGCATTGGCACACCCAATCACCATTGAAACAACACTAAGTACAACACAAATGCGCAATTTAATCACCATCTTCATCAACCTCCTACTATTGGCCGCATTCAAATACCACATTTTCGCCACAACCTGTAGACACACTTGGGTTTGCCGTCATGGTGCTTGTTTCTGTTCGACAGTTCGAAATTTGCCAAAAATTGCCCGAAATAGGACATGAACCCGCACCGCATGGCCAAGGTTTCGATCCCCAGATACCAGATGCCGACCAGACATGGGTCATCTCGATTTTTTCCCTACAATTCCATCTACAAACGGGGTCGTAGACATATGTTGACACGGAGGCATCGCATTCCAGCCGCATGTGGTTGAAAACTCAAAAGTTGCCTCCTGTGTAACTCCCATTGATGCGGTAAGTTGTGATTTGATACTCGCTATCCCCTCCGCCCCAAGGGTGGCCCCAATTGTAGAAGAAATACCAAAGCTCTTGCCATAGCTCCATGAAATCGTTATGTTTTCAAGACATGTTTTTACAGGCAGGTTCCAGCATTCTGCGCAATCATCGCTTCCGACTTGAAGCACGGGGCAACACGGGCAGTCAGAAAAGCAGTTATCGCAGTCTATTGCGGCGGAAGTCATTGTACTCGGAGTTCCAGGATTCACCACAATGGGTCCGGTGTCTTGTCTGATACAAGAGAACGAAAATGACACACAACATGCATCCACATCAGTAGGCAAACAACTGGCGCATCCCGAAAGAGGAACTTTGACTGGTGCTGGCTGAACTTGTGCTAAAGCAATTTCGGGAAAAACACAGCCAAAATAGACCGTGATACCGATCAAGTGTTGTATTCTTATGAGTTTCATCATTCTCGCAATATACCCCCCTCCCCCCCCCCGTTGTCAAATTGAAATCGAGGATTTTAACAATTTAGTGGGCCGAGGTGACGCGGAGGACTTCTTGGATGCTGGTGAGGCCTTCGGTGGCTTTGTTGATGCCGTCGGCGCGAAGAGAATTCATGCCTCGCTCCAGGCACAAGCGGCGAAACTCGGAGACATTGGGGTTGCGGGCGATGACATCGCGGAGGGTGTCGTCGACGGCGAGCATTTCGTAGATGCCGACTCGGCCTGCGTAGCCGGTGTTGCGGCATTTGTCGCAGCCGGTGGGGACCCACATCAGGTCGCTGGGAAGGCCGTTGATTTCGAGGAACTCTTCCATTTCTTCGGAGGGTGCTTCTTGGGCTTTGCATTCTTTGCACAAGCGGCGGAGGAGGCGTTGGGCGAGGACGCCATTGATGGCGGCGCCGACGAGGAAGGGTTCGAGACCGATGTTGACCAAGCGGGTGACGGAACTTGGCGCGTCGTTGGTGTGGAGTGTTGAGAGGACCAAGTGCCCGGTGAGGGCGGCTTGGACTGCGGTGTGGGCGGTTTCGTGGTCGCGGATTTCGCCGACCATGATGACATCGGGGTCTTGGCGGAGGAGGGCCTTGAGCGCTTTGGCGAAGGTCATGTCGATCTTGACATGGGTCTGCGTCTGGGTGATGCCGTCGAGGTGGTATTCGATGGGGTCTTCGACGGTGGAGACATTGAGTTTGGCGTTGTCGATTTGTCGGAGTGATGAGTAGAGTGTAGTGGTTTTACCGGAGCCGGTTGGTCCGGTGACCAGGACGATGCCGTGGGGTTGCTTGATCTGGTTTTTCCAGATTTGGAGTGAGTGATCGTCGAAACCGAGGTCTTCTAGCTGGACATTGATGGATTTGGTGTCGAGGATGCGCATGACGATTTTTTCGCCGTAGCCAGTCGGGAGTGATGAGACACGCAGATCGAGCTTGCGGCCTTGGACAGTACAGCGGATGCGACCGTCTTGGGGGACGCGGCGTTCGGAGATGTCTAGGTCCGCCATGATTTTGAGGCGAGAAGTGATCGCGGCGGTCATGGAGGGGGGCGGGTTCATGGATTCGTAGAGGACGCCGTCGATGCGGAGGCGGACTTTGATTTTCTTTTCGCCCGGTTCGATGTGGATATCGGAGGCGCCTTCTTTGACGGCGTTCTGGATGATGTAGTTGACATAGCGGATGACGGGCGATTCGCCGGCTTGGGCTTCGAGATCCACAGCCTCGGTTTGTTGCATCGAGGAGACTTCGACATCGCCTTCATCGACATCGGCGAGGATTTCGGAGAGGTCCACATCTTCACCGCCATCATGGCCGATGAGTTCCAGAGCGGCGCGGATGTCGCTTGGTGTCACCATGACCAGTTTGACACTTGAGACATGGAGGCGCGAGGAGACTTCGTCGATCATGAAGACATCATCGGGAGCGACAACGCCGATGACGACGCGGGTTCCCATTGTGCGGAGGGGAAGCACTTGGTGGGCTTGGCAGAACTCTGGGGTGAGGCGTTGGAGGAGTTTGCCGTCGAATCCGCCGTCGAGTCCGGCTTCGATGTCGATGCGTTCGAATGGGATGCCGGTGCGCTCGGCGACGATGGATTGGATTCTTTCTTCGTCGGCGCCTTGTTCGATGAGCAGCTCGATCAGGACGGTGCCCGGTGATTGTTTGATGACTTGATGGGCAGCAGTGATCTGCTCTGCGGTGACGGCGCCGGATTCGATGAGTTGTTGGGCCAGGTCCCCGTCGGCGGGATCGATGGTTGTGTTGGTGCCATCAGGACGATATATCTCATGGACCGCGCTGCCGATGTTTGAGCTTGGGGCGGCGATCTGGTTTTCAAGGACTGCGGGGTCTTCGTCGACGCTGGGGCTCTCTTGGCCGAATCGGCGTTGTCCTGAGGGCATTGATGGGAGTGGGGAGAAGGAGCCGGCGCGTTGATCGAGCCGGTGCTGTCCGCGTCCTTTGGTGGGTCTGACGGCCCGCCTTGGGCGGTGGTCGTTTTCTTCAACGCCCAACTCATTGAGGATGTCATCAATGTCCGCCATGTTGCCGAGTTCCTATTGGGGTGAGGGTGTGCGTGTTGCTGTCGATGTTGATTACTTGATTCGCTTTGCGCCTGAACCCAGTCCGAGCTCAAACTTGATTCCATCGACTTCCAGTACAACGATTAAACCTTTGATGGATATGACTTTGAAGGTGTCGGCGACGGTCATACCGATGCCGACGGGTTCTCCTGAGATTCTGGCGACTGGTCTGGATCCTCCGATGACGCTTTGGAGGGTGAGGCCTTGGGCGATGGTTTCATACTCGGCTTCGATCGTTTCTCGTTCCATACGGGCCATGTCCTCGCGTTGTTTGGCGAGGCGTGCTGCCATGGCGGCCGGGTCTTCGTTGGCGACCGGGGCTTGGTAGTTGTCGTTTGGATCAAAGGCCGTTGCCAGAATGAAGGGTTCGTGTGGGAGTGGGGTGTCTTTGTCAAACTGCACGGAGATGGAGACATCTTCGAGGTCTCGCATCACGGTTTCGAAGCGTTTGATGAAATCTGGTGTGTTGGTTGAGGCGGTGTACTCGACCATGGTGACTGATTCTTTGATCCCGGCTTGCATGCCGATGTAGCGCATGGTGTAGATGGAACCGACACCGATGGCGAAGACCAAACCGGCGAGGAGGACTTGGCCGTTGAACTTGGATGGTTCTGAGCCGCCTGGTGTGAAGGCCGATCCGATTGAGCCGGGATCGATTCCCATGCCTGGCATGACGGAGGGAACGCCTGTGGCTTCGTCGGGTTTGTTGAGGTCGAGGAAGACATTGGACTCGCCTGGGGCTTGGTCGGTGTCTTTGGGTGTAAATGGATTGATTTCACTCATGATGCCACCTCATTGCGGAAGAAGATGCTGAGCGTGAAGCTCGCTTTGATTTCGGTCTCGTCGTTGGTTGTGTCTTCGATTTTGAGGTCGATGATGCGGGTGATTCGGGGGAGTTGCTCGATCTTGAGCAAGAAAGCGTAGAAGCCGGCCCATGATCCTTCGATACTCATCTCCAGTGGTTGCTCGCGGAACTGTGCGGCGGCCAATGGCTTTGCGCTCTTGAGGGTTGGCGAACTGAGCCCGGACTCGGTGGCAAGACCAGATACCTGACGGACGATCTGGTCGATTTCTTTGTTGGATGGTAGCATGGATTCCATGGTGTCGATCCGCTCGGTGATCTGCTTGTTGATGACTTGGAGGTCGTCGTTGCGAGCGGTCTCGATGCGGAGCTTGGTGAGCATTTCTTGCTTGTGGGCGATTTCGATTTTGGCGTTTTCGATGTTCGCGCTCTGGGGCTTAAAAACAAGTAGATAACTGACGATCGGCAGGAGCAGGACTGTGAGGAAGAGGACGAGTTCTCGGATTCCAAACTGCATGTGAATCTCCTTGGGGCGATCGGATGATTGATCGAATGGGAATCGGGCTTGCGGGTTAGTCTTGGGTGTCTAGGATCGCGTCGGCGACCTTGTGTCCATCGATGTCGATTTCTACGGTGCCCTGAACCAAGCTCGCATCGGCGGTTGGGGAGAGCGTCATGGTGATGCGAAACTTGCGGTATTCGATCGAATCAATCAGGGTTTGGTTGATGTACTGGAGCTCGACCAAACCCAGCAATGGTGACTCTTTGAGCGATGCCAAGTAATCGGCGATGTCGTCGTTGTTCTCTGAGAGTCCATCGACGGTCATCGAGAACTTGAACTTGGGTGGGTGGACCTTTGGTTTGACTGGTTTTTGGTCTTTGCCGTTGCCGACGCCGCTGACACCGATGGATTTGACGGCTCCTTTGGCTGTTGGCACGGGTGCGGGTGGTTTGACGCGTTCGCCTTCGAGGTTGATTTCTGTGAGTGTGATGCCTGAGCCGATGCCTCGGACGATTTCACCCATGAGCACTGAGCGTGGGACGCGGTCTTTGAGGGCGGTGACGACCTCGGCCTTGTCTGTGAGAATGACCCGTTGTTCTTCGAGTGCTTTGAGTTGCTCGATTTTGGCGGTTTCTTCTTTGAAGGATGCGGTGACAACTTGCTGTTCGTCACGGACACGGTTCCAGCGTTGGTGATTGACGAAGAAGGCCCCGATCACACCTGCCAGGACGAGAACGAAGAGCAGAATGGCGAACATCGAGGCCCGTGCCTGTCCTTTGCCTCGGACATAGTCTGAGGGCAGGAAGCTGTTGCCGTCGTTGGTTTTTGTCGATCGCATAGGACCTCCTGGTGCTCTTTGCTTACAAATCCGTTGGGCACAGGGCGCACCCGACTGTTGTTGCCCAACCGGGCTGTGATTTTTTCAGATCGACGCCTGAGACGGGGACCTTGCCTGAGCGGGCAAGGGTGCTCATGGGATCGACGATTTGGGTTTCGAGATTGAGCACACGGGCGAGGTGTTCGCTGATGGCTTTGTGACCGGCCATGCCTCCGACGAAGTAGGCCCGCTTGATCTGGATATCCGGCATTGATGATCGGTGGTATCGCAGGCACATCATGATCTCGTCGATGAGGATTTCGACGGGTTCGGTAATGTCTGGATCGTCCATCGCCGGGTGTGGGTTTGCGCTCTGCTGGACATCGGCGGTGACGGCCGCGATTTCCTTGATCTGCTCACGCATCGCTCTGGCTTCCATGATGGTGCATCGGAACTGCCGGCAGATTGCCTGGTCAAATGAGAGCGCGCCATGGTCGATGGTTCTGGCGAAAACCATCTGGCCTTTGTGGAGGATCATCACGATGGTGCATCCACTGCCAAGGTCGATGAGCAGCGAGGCGCCGTTGTCTTTGGAATCGTTTGGTGCGATCTGGCGGAGGGTTTCAAAGGTGTTGTGGATGCCGACGGGTTCGAGTTTGGCGCGTTTGATTGCGTCCATCATGCGGCCAATGAAGAGTTTGGACGCTCCGAAACAGATGACTTCTTGCTTGTTGTTTTGTCTGGATGGTCCGACTTCGATGCTGCGGACTAGAAGGGCGCCGGGTTCGCATCCGAGCCGGTCGCACATTTGGCCGCTGGCGAGGTCGTTCATGGAGACGCCTGGGACGGGGGCGATCTGGAGATGTTTGCAGGAGATTTGTTGGGTCGGGATCACACAGGAAGCTCTGAGCCCGGTGAGCTTACCGCTCTTGATGAGTTTGGGAAGCGCGTCGAACTGAAAGAGGATTCGTTTGGCGGGGTTGTCGAGTAGATCGTCGGGGGTGTTGAGTTGGGCGGCGCTCTCGATGGACGCGGGGTTGCCTGAAGAGACTTTGAGCACACGCAGCGCGGAGACTCCGAAATCCACAGCCAGTGGATTGCCTTGTGGACGCATCGAGTTCATCGATTTGAGCGTCGTTCGGAGTTGTTCAAATACGCGTGGCTTGCCCATGATTTCCTTCGTTGTTCAACAGCCCGATGGCTGTTCCTACCGACCCGGCGTCGTGTATATCCGAGACGGCAAGGCCGCACCCGAAGATTTCTTGAGAGGGAATCGGCCTGATCCGGGGGGAAATGTGGGGGTGATGCAGTGATTGGGTTCTGGTGGATCGTGGCACAAGGGGCAGATCGCGCAGATGGTACAGACGGCAATTTCAGGGTCCGCCTAGCGGCGCAGCCGTCCGAGAACCTTGGTTAGATTCATCAACGCCAGATCCAAATTCCACACTTGGTCGGCGCGATTGCCGGTAGTGTTGGAGATGACACGGAGTTCTCCGGTGCGGATCGTTGGGTCGATCATCTGAACGGCCGCGGCACAGGCGGCCCCTTCCATCGCTTCGGCGATTGCTCCGGTGCGATGAACGACGCCCTGGGCGCAGCCGTCGTCACCTGAGCACCAGGAAACGGTGGCGATGGTGCCTAAGGCGTCGGTGATGGACTCGAGCAATGCCAGCAGTTCTGGGTCGTGGTTGATATGCATGGTGCCGGTGGGAAACGGGGCGAATCCGAGTTCGCTGATGGGAGTAAAGCCCTCGGGCGAGCCGATGCCTTCGTCGGAAAACACTGACCGGGTGGCGGCGATGGATTGACCGATCCGGATTGGATTGCTGCTGGGCAGGGAGCCGGCGATTCCTACGGAGATGACGGATCGATAGGTATTGAGCGTGCAGCAACGGCTGGTTGCTGCGGCGGCGAGGGATTTTCCGACGCCGCTGGGAACGAGGTCGAATCGATCGTCAAGCTGGACTGGTTGGCCGGGGATTGGCGACTGATTTGCCGGAGCATCAAAGGCATCAAGCACGGCCTGGACCTCCTTGGGAGCGGCGACAATTAGCAAACAGCGATGTATTGATGAAATCACAGAATCCATCCCCAAGCGTAGTCCGTACACACTTCCATAGCTTTGATCTTCACTTTGGGGGGGCGTTAGGCGGCTTCGTCGGGGAGGTAGTGGTGGAGGCCGTTGCTGAGGTTGCGTTGGAGGACACGGAGGTCGAACTGGCCTTTGGTGACGGGGTAGAAGTTGTATTCACGAACATCGACGCCGTTGCATTGGTCGATGGTGATGGAGCGGTCTTCTTTGAGTTGGTAGACGCTGCCGTATTTTTCATCTTCGAAGTGTGAGAGTTCGTGGACTTGTGGCCTGCAGGGGTCTGCCTGGTCCCAGTCGGTGACGACGCCTTTGACGCCGTTGCTGAGCCGGACCATGGTGCCCGGTGGGTAGGCCGGGCAGACGGCAAGCAGGGCTTTGAAGACGATGGGATCGATCCAGTCGCCGTAGGGTTTGCCCATCATTTTTTTGAGTGTGCAGACGGCTGGTTTGGAGAGCCCATCGCCGGGGTCTTCTCCGAGGAAAGACGCTTTGTGGTTGAGACGGTCGAAGATATCAGCGGCACAGATGATCCGAGCGAAGATATGGATTTCATCGCTGAAGAGCCCGGACGCGTCTTGCCCTTCGCGTTGCTTGATTGGAAATCCTGAACCATCGTAGTGTTGGTGGTGATGGAGCACTGCACTGGATGCTGAGGCGCGGAGCGATCCTCGGACGGCTTGGTATCCGAGTTGAACATGTTTCTGCCATGCCGTGTCGGATGGGTCGTGGTTGGTGTTCCATCGCTTCATGACTTCATCGTCGAGGTGATTCATGCCGATGTCGTGGAGCATCCCGGCGACGCCGAGGTTTGTGACATCTCGAGAGAAGCGTGAGGGGACATACTTGCGTTCACGCATCAGGTAGAACCCCAGACGCATACCAAGCAGGAGTGAGAGGAAACCGACATTGGCGCCGTGACGGACAGCCGGGGCTCCTGAATCGACCAGTTCGCCGACGAAGATCGCGCTCTTTGGATCGTCGATGAGGTTGGTGAGCAGTTTGGACATGGAGGTTTTGTATTGCTGAAAATCGAGTTTGGCATGGGCGCCTTTGGAGGCGTCGATGAACGCTTTGGATACATCGTTGGCGACCAGGGCGCGGGAGGCCATGATCTTGGGGCTGATGAACTCCCCCACCATTTCCATACCGGGGTAGTGGATCCAGAGTTCGGGGACTTTCATTTCACTGAGCCGCTCGATGGTGGTCTCTTTGAGTGTCACCTCGGCGCGGAGCAGGACCGTCTCGGCGGTCGAACGCGGGTGGAACACCGGCTGGGCCAAGACCATGCCTGGCTTGGCTTGAGACATCTGGACACGCAGCATCAATCGCTCCTCTGGCGAAACCTATTGGGCAATACTCCCCAAGAGCATCGGATTTTGTGGGTTCATGATGAAGCAAAGCGTTCAGGAAATGGCTGGATTCCCGGTGTAGGCCACCACCACATAGACCAGATACACACCCAGAAGCAGCACGCCTGCACCACGGGCGATTATCGGACGCGCCAGCACCCAGATCATCAGCAAGACGGCGACGCCGAGCATCGCCCAGAGATGCCAGTCCATAGACGGCGCCATCGAGAGTGGTTTGATCAATGCGGTGATCCCAAGGACGGAGAGCAGATTGAACACATTGGAGCCGACGATATTGCCCACGGCCATGTCGGCCTGCTTGCTGATCGCGGCGCGGATGGTGGCGGCGAGTTCGGGGACACTCGTGCCGAATGCGACGATGGTGGTGCCGACGATGGCCGCTGGGATGCCGACGGACTCAGCCAGGTCCGTCGCCCCCATGACCAAAACCTTGGCACCGATCCCAAGACCCGTGATCCCGGCGATGATATAGAGCACATCAATCCACACGGGCTTGATCTTGG